>ERZ1026860.264-NODE-264-length-39866-cov-12.988219_pt1 | contig 39866 bp, 31 predicted proteins | sample MGYA00380160_ERZ1026860 | MGnify/ENA primary metagenome ERZ1026860 (study PRJEB33269, sample SAMEA4719796) | human gut metagenome | biome: human-associated habitat; feature: organic feature; material: feces | place: Cameroon | collected 2013-10 ... | reverse complement strand
GCGGCGGCTATGGCCGCGTGGAGCTGGCTCCCATGATGGCCTGCATCATCATTGCCATCATCCCCATCATCATCCTGTACATCACTTGCCAGAAGTACATCATCGAGGGCGTGGTTGCAGGTGCTGTGAAGGGCTAAGGAGGTGCGCACACTATGCGTGCAAGCGGCATTCTGATGCCTGTTTTCAGCCTGCCGGGGCCTTTTGGCATCGGTACGCTGGGAAAAGAGGCCTTTGCATTCGTGGATTTTCTGGCCGATGCAAAGCAGACCTACTGGCAGATCCTGCCCATCGGCCCCACCGGCTACGGCGACAGCCCTTACCAGAGCTTTTCTGCCTTTGCCGGAAACCCCTATTTTATCGATTACCGCCTGCTGGCTGCGGACGGCCTGCTGACCTCCGACGAGATCCCCGCTGAAAAGCCAGTCGGTCCTGTCGACTACGGTGCCCTTTACAACGAGCGGCCTGTTATCCTGAAAAAGGCTGCTGACCGTCTGCTGGCAGCTCCCTCCCCCGCCTACGAAGCCTTCTGCAAAGAGCAGGCCTTCTGGCTGGAGGATTACGCCCTATTCATGGCTGTGAAGGCTGCACAGGGTCAGGCCGGCCTTGCAGACTGGCCGGATGCACTGCGCTGCCGCCAGCCGGAAGCCATTGCCGAAGCCAAAGCAGCGCTTGCCGGAAGCATTGGCTACTACAAGGCGGTGCAGTTCTTCTTCTACACCCAGTGGAACGCCCTGAAGGCTTACGCCAACAGGAAGGGCATCAAACTGGTGGGCGACATTCCCATCTACGTCAGCCCGGATTCCAGCGATCTGTGGACCCACCCGGAACTGTTCCAGACCGATGGCCAGATGCACCTGACGCAGGTTGCCGGATGCCCGCCGGATGCCTTTGCAGCGGATGGTCAGCTGTGGGGCAACCCGCTGTACGACTGGCCTGTTCACAAGGCCACCGGCTTTGCATGGTGGAAGCAGCGCATGAAGCATGCCACCTCCATTTACGATGTGGTGCGCATCGACCACTTCCGCGGCTTCGAGAGCTATTACTCCATTCCCGCCGGGAACAAAACGGCGGCGGGCGGCCACTGGGAAAAAGGCCCTGACCGCGATTTTATCAACGCCATGCACGAAAGCCTTGGCGAGGGCGGCATCATTGCCGAAGATCTGGGCTACCTGACCCCGGAGGTCAAGGCCATGCTCTCTGCCAGCGGCTACCCGGGCATGAAGATCATGCAATTCGCCTTTGACAGCCGGGAATCCGGCAATTACCTGCCCCACACCTACCACCGCAACAGCGTGGTGTACACCGGCACCCACGACAATGTGACCACCGAAGGCTGGCGCACCAACGCCAGTGCCGAGGATGTTGCCTATGCCTGCCGCTACCTGCGCTGCCAGCCGGAAGAGCTGGCCGAGGCCATGATCTGTGCCTGCCTTTCCAGTGTATCGGATACCGCTGTGATCCCTCTGGCGGACTGGCTGCATCTGGGCAGTGAGGCCCGCATCAATACCCCCAGCACCCAAGGCTCCAACTGGCAGTGGCGGCTCACCTGTCCCCTGCCGGAAGCACTGGCCGGACACATTGCGCAGCTGACCGTGCTCTACGAACGGGCACAGTAATTCCCTGATCATTTTCTCCCCGCAAAAGCGTCTGCACCCGGAACGTGCAGGCGCTTTTGCTTTTTTCTACAGAACATTTTTTCAGGACCAGATTATGGACATACTGCACAGTTTTGGGCTGATATCCGTTCTTTTACCGTCTTTCCGTAACAGTTTATTCACAAATGTATCATGATTTTGCACATCTCTGCTCTTGTTATTTGAACACAGTTATGTTACAATTCAGATAGTATTATTGTCTGCCTTTGTGCAGATTCCACTACGGAAAGGAGTTTTTCCACCATGGATCATCCCAATCAGACTATGCTTTTACCGGCTTCCTATGCCGTTATCTCCGAAGAAGAAATGACCTATCTGGATGGCGGTCAGTCCATCTACCTTGGCTCAGCCTTCAATCACGATATTTATTTCAACACCGATCAGTTTGCTACATTCTGCCAGAATGCGGCGGTCAACCTGTTCGTGCTGATGACCAACTATTCCTTCCAGTACATCGCAGGCCGTGTGCAGTCCGGTCTGTCGAATGGTCTGAGCCTGTCCGGCACCTTCTACCACACCTGGGATAAGATGAACACCTGGAGCCGCATCGCTTCTGTGGGCGTTGCCGGTCTGGCCGGTATCTATGTCTATTCGCAGGCCGTGAACATCATCCGCACCGTTACAAGCATCTACGATCAGATCGTGAACCCCATGCCGAGCTTTGATACCACTCAGGCTGCGGAAACCGCTGCCGCCTGAGTTTGACCCCATTTCTCGGAACAATTTTGTCGGAAAGGAGCTTTCTCCATGAAAAACCTTCAGATGCCGCATTCATACATTTCTGTTTCCGAAGAAGAGCAGCGCAGCATTTCCGGCGGCGGGCCGCTGGGCGATGCACTGGATCTTTTCTTCAACAATCTGCGTCTGGACGATCTTTTCTTTGGCGGCGGATTGATCTCACTTTCTTTCACCTTTGTGCCCATGCTGCTGTTCAATGTGGTAAAGACAGGCTTCAGCTTCGTGGTGAGCGCCTACGATACCATCGCAGACCTGTTCCATTTTTCCCATGAAGAGCGGGATATGGTGCAGTATATCTCGGATCAGCAGCAGCGCCGGGAAGAGAAAAAAGAGCAGGAGCAGGCTCAGTCCGCTCCCGGCCCAAAATCGGTTTTCTGAGCTTTCCCAGCATTATAAAGCATTGTAAAAAACGCATCTGCAAAATTTTGCAGATGCGTTTTTGTTTTCAGATCACTTTCACTGCCCCCTGCTCCCGCAGACGCAGAATGTAACAGCTGCCCTTGCCGAATACCCGCTCGATCTCGCTGTGATAGCGTTCCAGCAGGCTCTGGGGAACATACGCCTGAATGGTGCCTGCAAAGCCGCCGCCCTGCATCCGCCAGGCTCCCGTGCTGCCCCGCAGGATACTCTGGCTCAGCGCCAGTGCCACCGAAAGCCCCTGATGCCGCACATCGGTGCTGCAGTAGACATTCTGGCATAGCGCAAAGGATGCGCGTCCGCTTTCCAGCACCAGCGCCGCAAAGGCAGCAAACTGCCCGGCCTGCAGCGCGTCCCTCTGGGCAAGGGTGCGAGCGTTCTCTTCAAAATAGTGGATGGCGCGCAGCACCGCGCGGTCGCCGCAGGCCTTGCGCAGCGCAGGCAGTGCTGCCCAGAATGCGCTCTCCGCCACCTGTCCCAGCACCTTTTTGCCAAGAAACGCTGCGATCTGCTCCATCTCCTGCCGGATGGCTGCAAACTCACCGGTCAATTCGCTGTGGCTGCCGCGCGTATCGGTAACGCACAGGCTCATGCCCGGCGGCAGCAGGCCGTCGGCGTGGATCTTTTCCAGAACCGGCTGCTGGGGGTCTGCAAAATCCGCAAAGATAATACCGCCCACTGCGCTGGTCAGCTGATCCAGCAGGCCGCTGGGCTTGCCAAAATAGGTATTCTCCGCATACTGACAGATCTTTGCCAGCTCCGCCGGGGCCAGACCGCAGCCATATTCTCCGTTCCAGATGGCAGCCATGCCCATTTCAAAGGCAGCCGAACTGGAAAGGCCGCTGCCGCGCAGCACATCACTGGCCGTGTAGGCATCAAAGCCGCCCACCGCTTTGCCTGCCGCGCGGAAGCCCTCGGCAATGCCGCGGATCAGGCTGGCCGAGTGGGTGCTCTCCCCTTCCTGCGGCCCCTCCACGGTCAGGTCAATCACATCCAGCTTGTTGAACCCGCGGGATTTGACCCGCACGTAGCCGTCTGTATTGCGCGCAGCCACGGCCACAAGATCCAGCGTGACAGCCGCCGCAAGGCCATAACCGTGCTGGTGGTCGGTGTGGTTGCCGCCCAGCTCTGCGCGGCCCGGTGCCGAGTAAACCTGCACCTGCCTGCCCGGCCCAAAGTACAGCTCAAACTGTTCCAGCGCAGCACAGTAGCGTGCCCGCTGCCGGCAGATCTCCTGCGCCGCATCGCCATACAGTGCCCGGAGCTTCTCGTCCCATTTGCCCGCCGCGATCTCATTTCGGAGCTGTGCACTGGTTGCCATAACGATTCCTCCCTCAATATGCTGCTTTGGGATAGATGGGTATGTTACGTCTATTGTAATGCATCCAGCCGTTTTTTTCAATTTCCAACGCTGAAAAAGCGCGAATTTTGGCACCCAGTTCAAAGAATAAGATGTACTTTTGTTGAATTTGCGGGCAGATGTGTGGTATACTATACCAAAGATCGGGCACAAAGCTGCCCGCAACGTGACAGAGCGGAGGAAACGCGGCTATGGCAGATGTATATAAGCAATCCTTCAAACAGAATTATACCAATAATATTGAGCTTTCCATCTTCAATTGCGGCATCGAGCGCTGTGCTCCGGGCCAAACATGGGGGCCGGGCATCCGCGACCATTACCTGATTCATCTGGTGCTTTCCGGCAAGGGCGTGTTCGAGGTGGGCGGACGCACCTGGGAAGTGAGTCAGGGTCATCTGTTTTTTGCCCGGCCAAGCCAGCTGATCCGGTATACTGCCGATGAGCAGCAGCCTTGGGAGTACAGCTGGGTAGGCTTCAACGGTGCGTGTGCCCACAAACTGGCCGCACAGCTCCCCTTCACCGACGACTCGCCGGTGCATTGCACCCACGACCCCGATGGGATGCGTGCCGCTCTGGCCAACATTTATTCCTCCCGCGGGCTGCAGCCGCAGGATGAAGCCGCCATGGTGGGCTACCTTTATCTCTTCATCGCTTCTCTGATGAAGGAGACCAGCGCTGGCAAGCCGCACACAGCTTCCTCTTCCAGCCAGTATGTGCTCAATGCCATCAAGTACATCCAGTTCAATTATTCACACGATATTTCCATTGATGATGTGGCAAAAAGCGTGGGTGTCTCCCGCAGCCACCTGTACCGCGTGTTCATGCTGAACGTAGGCCAAAGCCCCATCGATTACCTTACCGAATACCGCATCAACGAAGCCTGCAAGCTGCTGCGCGCAGGCAACCTTTCCATTGCCGAGGTCGCGGTGTCGGTAGGCTTCTTTGACCAGTTCTATTTCTCGCGGGTGTTCAAGCGCGCCAAGGGCGTGCCGCCCAGCAAGTATTTTGCGGCGCAGGCTGATGCTCCCGCCGACGGCCCCGACCACCAGTAAAGGAGACCCTTCATGCCCTTACAGAAAAATCAAGTTCTCACCCTGCGCGTGGAGCGTCTTTCCAGCGATGGCAGCGGCGTAGCGCACAGCCCCGACGGTGAGACCGTGTTTATTCCCGGTGCCGCCCCCGGCGACGAAGCCCGGGTGCGCATCGTCAAGGACTGCAAGCGCTACGCCTTCGGTATTCTGGACGAGGTGCTCACTCCTTCACCGGACCGCATCCCGGTGGATTGTGCCGTGGCAGGTCCCTGCGGCGGCTGCAGTCTGCGGCATCTGGACTATGCTGCCGAGCTGCGCGCCAAGCAGGAGAATGTTGCAGATGCCTTTGCCCGCATCGGAGGATCGGATGTGCCTGTGCTGCCCATCGTGGGTTCGCCGGAGGTGAACCGCTACCGCAACAAGGTGCAGTTCCCGGTTGGCGTGGACAAAAACGGTAAGCCCTGTATCGGCTTCTACGCCGGGCGCACCCATCGCATCGTCCCCTGCCCGGACTGCCGCCTGCAGCCCGGTGTGCTGAACGAGATCGGCAACGCATTGTGCGCTTTCTTTGCAGAAAAGGGCATTCAGCCGTACAGCGAGGAGACCGGCAAGGGCCTTGTGCGTCATATCTTTCTGCGGCGCGGCGCGCACAGTGGCCAGATCATGGTCTGTCTTGTCTGCACCCGTGCCAAGCTGCCCTACACTGAAGAGCTTTGCGCCCGGCTGAAAACTCAGTTTGCAGAGATCACCACGATCCTGCTGAACGTAAATGCTAAAAACACCAACGTGATCCTTGGCGCCGAGACCCACACTCTGTACGGCCCGGGCTATATTGAGGACACCCTGTGCGGTGTTCCGGTGCAGCTTGGCCCGCTTTCCTTCTATCAGGTCAATACCCTTGCTGCCGAGCAACTTTACGGCATTGCCGCCCAGTATGCGCAGCTTACCCCGGACGACCTGCTGCTGGACCTCTACTGCGGCATGGGCACCATCGGTCTTTCCATGGCAGCGCACTGCCGGGAGCTGGTGGGCGTGGAGATCGTACCGGAGGCCATTGAAAGCGCCAAGGCAAACGCTGCCCGCATGGGTGCAGATGTGGCCGCAAAGAGCCGCTTCTTCTGCGCCGATGCCGGCCAGGCCGCTACTCAGCTGGCTGCCGAGGGCCTTCACCCGGACGTGGTCATGCTGGACCCGCCCCGCAAGGGCTGCGACGAAGCCACCCTCTCTGCCGTGGTGCGCATGTCTCCCCGCCGGGTGGTCTACGTCAGCTGCAACCCCGCCACCGCCGCAAGAGATGCTGCATGGCTGGAACAAAATGGATATCATGCAGAGAAGGTGCAGCCGGTGGATCTGTTTCCAAGAACACGGCATTGCGAAGCGGTCCTTCTTTTGACCAAACTCCATGTCGAGCGGCACATCGAAGTGGACGTCAGCATGGATGAACTGGATGTGACTGCTGCGGAAAGCAAGGCGACTTACCATGAGATTCGGGAGCATGTATGGGAACACCATCAGTTGAAGGTATCCAATCTCTATATCGCACAGGTGAAGCAGAAATACGGCATCATTGAGCGCAAGAATTACCATAAAGCAAAGAGTGAAAATGCCAAGCAGCCCAAGTGTCCGAAGGAAAAAGAGGATGCGATTGTGGAAGCTCTGCGGCATTTTCAGATGATTTGATTTACTGTATGCCCGTCTGATTTTCAGGCGGGCATTTTCTTTTGCCGGAATATGGTGTTTCTACTTTTATCGTGGTACAATATCTTAAAGACTTTTTGAGTTCGGAGGGAACAGCCATGATCGATCTTGCAAAACTGGAGCCTGTTTTGAGCGGATACCAGACCTATTTCCCGAAGCATTGGCCTCATGGAGAAGATTTCAAATGGGAAGCCGTGCAGCATTTCCACGACTATTGGAATATTGACGCAGTAGATTTTGGCGAAATGTTCAAGGAAGCCACTGCAAAAGTTTCTTCTCTTCTGGACACCGGTTACGCCTTTCCCCGTGCGATGATCCTGAATTTTGCAACAGCAGACTGTGAAGCAACCCGCACAATGTTCCGCAGCCTGTTTGATGAATCCACAGAGCTTTCTCAGCGCATTATTGCATTTCAAGCTGCCACCGAAGAAATACGTACCAAATACAACGACGGCAGCTGGAACAACCACTACCAGAGTACCAGTGCCATCAGCGTCTATCTGTGGCTCCGGTATCCGGATCTATATTATATCTACCGCTATTCCGTTGCCCGTGACATCTCGGATGCGCTGAACTTCGATGCTCCGCCCAAGCGGGATGGTTCTGTAGAGTCGCTGCTAAACAGCTACCGACTTTATGATGAGCTGCGGGCAGCGCTGAGTCAAAATGTAGCTATCACTCAAATGATCCGTAGCGCTATTGATGCAGCCCCTGCCGGAAAATACTGGCCCGACACACACTGGAATATCGCCGCCATTGATCTGGGCTTTTATCTGAGCCGTTTCTACCTTGCCGAACAAAAGACAGCACAGATGCAGGCCGGATGGTTTCCTGCTAAAAGCGAGTATGAGCCGGGCATTACAACCACACAGTGGGGTACTTTGCTGCAAGACACCTCCGTTTTTACCCCGGAGGCTTTGCGGGTGATGAAATGTATGCTGGATTACGGCGGGCAGGCCACCTGCAAACAGCTTGCCATTAAATACGGTGAAACCAGCAACTTCTACATCTCCAACTCCTACCATCTTGCACAACGGGTGGCAGAAAAGACAGGCTGCCGCATCATGCCCCGCGACAGCGAAAGTATGCGTTGGTGGCCCATTTTATATGTGGGCAAAAATGCCAGCACAAAGGCGGATGGCACTTACATCTGGCGCTTGCGAGATGAGCTTTTACAGGCTCTGAAAAAAACCGACCTCTCGAAAGTACCAACTGCCGCTGCCGCCTGTGAAGCACCTTCACGCCACTACTGGTGGCTGACTGCCAATCCTAAGATCTGGAGTTATTCCAGTCTGCGGGTCGGCGAGGAACAGACCTATACGCTGTACAATGACAACGGAAACAAGCGCAGGATCTTCCAGAATTTCCTCGATGCAAAAGCCGGGGATTTTGTGATCGGATACGAAGCAAATCCGGTAAAGCGAGTTGTAGCTCTGGCCAAGATCACACAGGAAAGCAACGGCAAAGAGATTTATTTTGAAAAGACCGAGAGCCTGACTTCCCCTATTGAGTATGCTGCGCTAAAATCTTTCCCTGAGCTGGAGAAAATGGAGTTTTTTGTGCAGCCAAACGGAAGCCTGTTCAAGCTCTCAGAGGGCGAGTACAACTTTATTCTGGATCTGATCCGGGATGAAAATCCTGCTCCCGTTCGGCAGGCAACTAGTGACAGTTACACAAAAGCCGATTTTCTGAACGATGTTTTTCTGAATGAACAGCGCTATGATGTACTGGTTTCTTTGCTGCGCCACAAGAAAAACATTATTTTGCAGGGTGCACCCGGCGTTGGAAAGACCTACGCCGCCAAACGGCTGGCGTACTCCATGATGGGGCAAGCTGATTCTTCCCGGGTGGAGTTCGTTCAGTTCCATCAGAACTACTCCTACGAGGATTTCATGCTGGGCTACCGTCCGGACGGCTCCGGCTTCAAGCTGACCGAGGGTGTATTTTACCGCTTCTGTCAGAAGGCTTCCAACGACCCCGACCGAGAATACTTTTTCCTCATCGATGAGATCAACCGGGGCAACCTGAGCAAGATTTTCGGTGAGCTGATGATGCTGATTGAAGGCGACCACCGGGGTGAAAAAATCACGCTGGCCTATAATGGGCTGCCCTTCTATGTCCCAGAAAATCTCTACATCATCGGCATGATGAACACTGCCGACCGGAGTTTGGCGATGATCGACTATGCACTGCGCAGACGCTTCAGCTTCTTCGAGATAGAACCTGCGTTCACTTCCGAGGGATTTCCGAAATATCAAGCTACGCTTGACAATGAAATCTTCAATGCTCTGGTGGAACAGGTCAAGGCATTGAACCGGGAGATCACTGCAGATGCCTCCCTTGGTTCCGGCTTCCGTATTGGTCACAGCTACTTCTGTCTGGCCGACCCTGCCGCCTGCACCACTGACTGGATGCGTTCTGTGGTAGAATTTGACCTTCTCCCTACGCTGGCAGAATACTGGTTCGATGCGCCTGACAAGCTGCACCGTTGGGAGCAAAATCTGCGTGGTGTTTTCAATGACGACTGACAAAGGTATCTTTATCCAGAACATCTACTATATGCTCTCCTATGCCTTTCAGGTGTTGCAGCAACAGGATTATCAGTGCATTGCCTCGGAAAAGTTTGAGCACATCGACGATTTATTTGCCGCCATCCTTGCAAAGGGCGTTTCCCGGCAGCTGAAGCAGGGGCTTTATCGGGAGTATGTTTCCCGCAGTGAAACCCGGTCAGTTTTGCGGGGAAAGCTGGATCTTCCGCAGACCATTAAGGTCCGCATCCAGCATAAGCCGCAGGCCGCCTGTACTTTTGACGAGCTTTCCGAGGACAACCTGTATAACCAGATCCTGAAAACCACCCTGCAGGTGCTGCTTCGGGACGAGAACGTTTCCACTGAGCGCAAAGTGGAATTGAAGAAAGCGCTTCTGTTTCTGGACACGGTTTCTACACTGCTTCCCTCTCAAATTCCATGGAAGCAGTTACATTATCAGCGGAGCAATCAAAATTACGAGATGCTGCTGAATCTCTGCTATTTCGTGCTGCACGATATGCTGCAGACCACCGAAAACGGCAGCTATAAAATGACAGCATTTTCGGATGAACGCATGGCAAAGCTGTACGAACGCTTTATTCTGGAGTATTACCGGCAACACCATTCCTACCTTACTGAAGTCAAGGCTGCGCAGGTCAAATGGGACCTTGTGGGAGAGCACGATGCTGCCATGCTGCGGTTTCTCCCTGCCATGCAAACCGATATTTTTCTGCGTTTTCACGAAGAAGTTCTCATTCTGGATGCCAAGTATTACAGCCGGACATTGCAGCAGCAGTTCAATAAAGAGACCCTGCATTCTGCCAACCTCTACCAGATCTACACCTACGTTAAAAATCAGGACGCCGCCCATACCGGAAACGTTTCCGGGCTGCTGGTCTACGCCAAAACGCAGGAAGCCATCACGCCGAATTGTCTCTTCAATTTAGGTGGCAACCTGATCGGTGCACGCACCTTGGATCTGAATCAGGATTTTCGGCAGATCACCGCACAGCTGGATGGAATCGCCCAGCAGTTTTTCGGGAAGCATCCGCTTTGATCTTTTCCATGTCGATTTACCCGCCTTCACACCCGCCCGTCTGTTTTTTCAAACTTTCCCCTCCTAAGTGTCCGAAGGAGAAAGAGGATGCGATTGTGGAGGCATTGAAGCATTTTCAGATGATTTGATACGCAATCACCCCAGAGAGAATAGCCGCTTGTGCGTTCTCTCTGGGGTGATTTTTGCGTTATGCTACTTCCGGGTAGCGCATATATACATACTCGTAGATTTTCTTCTGGTAGGTCTGGATATCGTTTACATCATAGCTATTGGGAAGTTCTTGCCAAAGGGTATTGCGGATCAGATTATCTACAATCGCCTTGGTTTCCTGTTTGTCTGTCCAATGGTCGAGTTTGGCGATTTGCTGTTTAATTTTTGTCAACAAGTCCACAGACACCTTCTTGATCGTTTCAATTTCCTGTTTTGTGAGGTTCTCTGAAAACAGCAAATCGTACACTGAAAGCTCCTCATCGCTGGAAAAGCCCTCACGCACATAGCGCTGCTGCTCTGTATCCAGTGAACTTGCAAGTTCCATCAGATCCATGAAGGTTTTCTCGATGGTTGCCCGGTTCTGCTCCGCATTATAGGCATCTATGATTTCCTGATAGCGGTCATAATAATCGATGCGCTGCGGATTTGCAAACAGCATTTTCGCCAGCTGCTGGTTCACCAGTTCATCCAGATCGCGCAGCAAGAGATTCTTCCGCCGAGCGTGGACAAACTCCCGGCTCAGCAGGTCAAAATCAATTTTGCTGATGTCAAACTGCCGGGAAGGTACAGCCTCCTGATCCGGCTTTTCCACATGGATGTACTCATTGATGATGCCGTTGATCTGCACCATCAGGTCGGTATTGTCCGCGTGTTTCCGCTTCTGCTGCAAGCCCTCGTAGATGGCGAGAATTGCGTTTTTCCGGGCACGCACGGTATCGTCCACATCATCACGGTCTGCGTAGCGGAACAGCCGCGCCAGCTCAGACGCATAGGTCTGGAAGGTTTTCTTGGTTTCCAGCGTCTCGCACATTGCATTGACTGCATCCTGTACAAGGCTCATCTTTTCAAAGTCCTGTGCGTCCACCAATTCCTGCAGCCGGAACCCGCGTTCTGCCAAAAAGCCATCCGTTTCTCCAATGACCGTGCAAATACGCTGAATCAGCTCCGTTTTATCCACCGTCGGATCAACACCCGCCGGACTGTTCTTGCTGACCGTATAATCTGCCAGAGCCTTCCGCAGCGCCTTCACGATACCAATATAGTCCACGATCAGGCCGTTGCTCTTGCCTTCCGAAACACGGTTTGCACGGGCGATGGTCTGCATCAGGGTATGGGCTTTCAACGGCTTGTCCAGATACAGACAGGACAGGCACTTCACATCGAAGCCCGTCAGCCACATGGCACAGACGAACACCACCCGGAACGGATTTTTGCTGTCCTTGAACTCTTTGTCCAGCTCCCGTTTTTCCATTTTGGCACGGTGCGGCAGAATATCCAGCCCCCACTTCTTGAAGGTCTGCACCTCGTTCTGCTCCTGACTGATCACCACTGCCATTTCGGTTTCTTTCATCCATGCCAGTTTGCGGGCAAGCTCCTGTGCTTCCTGCTGGGTCGCTGTGCCCTGCCGGGCTTCCAGTTCCCTGATCTTTGCCTGCCAGCATTCCTGCACATAGTTGTACATCCGCACACAGGTGACCTTATTCAGGCAGACAAACATCGCCTTGCCGCTGGTCCAAAGGTCAGAGTAATGCTCCACAAAGTCCTTTGCAATGGAGCGCAGCCGTTCATCTGCGGTGAGGATGTGGATCTCCTTTGCAAATTCCCGTTCCAGCTTTTCCTCCTGCGAGGGGTCAAGGTCGGCTGCTTCAATGGCATCCAGGATCCGCCCGGTGATCTCCGGCTTGTCCAACTGGGCGATCTTATCCGCGCGGTTCTCATAGTACAGCGGCACCGTTGCGCCGTCCTCCACCGCCCGCTTGAAATCATACACCGACAGATACCCGCCAAAGGTGCGCTCGGTGATATGGTCATCTGCCAGAAGCGGCGTACCGGTAAAGCCGATGCGGGACGCCGTGGGCAGCAGGTGCATCATGTTGTCCGCAAAAATGCCGTACTGGCTGCGGTGGGCTTCATCCGACAAAATCAGAATGTCGTGATCCGGGTAGATGGGCGGCTCCTTGGGCAGGTTGAACTTCTGGATCAGGGTAAACACAAAGCTGGGGTTGCCCCGCAGCTTTTTTACAAGGTCTGTACCGCCGGATGCAATAAACTGCGAAGCCTTGGTCTTGCCCAGCAGACCGCAGTTTTCAAAGGTATCGCTGATCTGCCGGTTCAGCTCGTCACGGTCGGTCAGTACCACAATGGTGGGCGAGCCTGCAAACTTGCGCCGGATCTTCTGCGCCAGAAAGACCATGGAGTAACTTTTGCCGGACCCCTGCGTGTGCCAGAACACACCCAGCCTGCCGTCTTTCAGCTTGCGGTTCTCGTAAGCACTGACGGCCTCATTGACGCCGAGATACTGGTGGTTGCGGGCCAGAATCTTGGTGGTGCGCCCACCGGAATGGTCGTAAAGGATGAAGTTTTCCAGCAGATCGAGGAAGGTCTTTTTCTCGCAGATGCCCCGCAGCATGGTTTCCAGCTCCACTCTGCCTGCATCGCTCTCTTTCAGGCGCTTCCACTCGTGGAAGAACTCGTACTTGCTGCCCAGCGTGCCCACCTTGGCTTCCAATCCATTGGACAGCATGAGAAAGGCATTATAGTAGAACAACTGCGGAATGGTATCAAGGTAATTCCGATAATTGTCTATGTAGGCGTTCTGCACATCCACGGTGGGCTTTTTCAGCTCGATGAACAGCAGCGGAATGCCATTGACAAAGCCCACAATGTCCGTTCTGCGGCGGTACAGCTGCGAGTGGATTTTCATCTCTTTTACGGCGAGGAAGTGGTTGTTTTCCGGGTTTTTGAAGTCGATCACCGCCGCACTGCGGATTTCGGTGCGGCCATCCGGCCGCTTGACCGTCACCGGGATGCCATCCCGCAGCAGAAAATACTTTTCCTCGTTGATCTGCATCAGGGATGCGGTGGAAACGTGCGCCGTGAATTTCTTCTGCACCTCGTCCAGCTGGTTCGGGGTGAGCCACGGGTTCAGCCGCAAAAGCGCCTGCCGAAAATACCGGGTCAGCAGCACTTCCTCATAGCTGGTGCGGCCCAACGTCCCGTCCGGCCCCAGCTTTTCGGAGTTGTAAGCCAGCACCACCTCCCAGCCCAGAACATTTTGCAGCAAATTGCCTGCACTGTTCTGAACAAGGACATTTTCGGAGTATTCGCGGCTCATTTTCTATTCCTCCTCACAGTAAATCCGGCAGAGATGGATTACAACGTTTTGCATTAGTGTGGGCCAGTATTCGCCCCACTTGAGTAATGTCATACGAAGTTGGAATAGAATCCCAAAAATCATGGACTTTTTTCAGAGACTCAAAAGAATCCCACATATCCATAAATTTCTTATCAACTTCTTTTTGTAGTTTTTCATTTTTTTCATACATATTCCAAATCTGATTGAATACATTTTTTTCTTCTATTTTAATTTTATGTACCCCCTCAGAATCGGTTATTAGTAAATCATCAATATGTGCTTTGTTTACCAAATCTAGTCTTACATATCCATTCAGCAAGATATTATTTCTCAATCCATATTCTCCAATTTTTATTGATTTCAGCAATTCAATTGCCGATTTGTGTTCTTCCGATTCTTTTCTTATTCCAACACACGCATACCCATCTAGCACTCTTGTATAGTACTCTTCGAATTTTTTCAATTTGATATTGCTTGTCAACCGTATAGCACCTAAAATATCCAAATGTTCCATCCAATCTATGCCTTCTGGCAAATCCGCATATTCCAATTTGCTATAGATTTCAGATAACACATACATTCCTTGCATTACATCGCCAAATCTTGGTCCAATTGTTTCGACAGTATTCATTATTGTCAATGCACATAAAGCAGTATTATCAATCAAATCTACAATTTCTGTTGCTTTCAAAACTCCAGCACGATTTTTTCTATTACCGCCTTTTTGCACATGGTATACTAGCAATTCAGTTAGCAAGTCATAATCTGCTTCACGCTCACTTGCAGCTGCTTCCTGCTCTGCTTTTACAAGAAGTCTCTGAAATGCCGGGTCTGAGAATGACTCAATCATCCCATCCACTTGACTAATTCTAGGTAGAATGCAATTTTCCAATTTTGCAATTCTTTCATTTGCTGTTTCTCTTGCTTCTTCAGTACACTCTTTTATCGCAACAGGTATCAATTCATTGACTACCTTTTTTACCCGCTCATTAACTTGTTCTTCTGTCAAGCCATTGTTGTTTATAATCGTAATGTTATTTGCCTGCATCTGCTGACTATTATCGCCCGCTTGCTGTGTATGCTTGTTAATGTCCACGTTTTATCCCTCCAATCTGTACCTGTTCTGCATTATCGCCAGCTTTTTGGCTCTGCTGGAAATTGTTTTTTATTTTTCCACCATCTTTAGAAACATCTTCGTTTTCCAGTGTAAACTCCTGTCGCTGCTTGGCACTGTTTCCACCAATCTGTTTCTGTTTAATGTTTTTATGTATGCCTATCTTATATCCAATCGCTCCGCCAATCAAGGCTCCTACGATTAAAGAAAAAATTGTCGAACCGATTCCATCAAATACCCACGTCACCCACTCTGGCATACATTATACCTCCACTTCCCCGCTCATCAATTTGGGCAGCACTCGATTTCTCATATCTACAAGGCTTTTTATCATTTCCGTCCTACAATATATTTCATCAAAAATATCATGGACATTTTTCTGATATTCTGCAAGCACCTCATCTTTAGGTAATATGATTTTCAATTCACGAAACACCGTTTTACTAATTTCCAGATATGTTGAACCGCCTGCCTTTTGTCGAATCTCCTCTACTCGGCTTTTCAAATTAAACAGCAGATACATTTGCAAGTTTTCCCTTTTGGGAATGCACGAAATAAATCCTTGGTTTGTACACACTTCATATTTGCACATTCCAAAGAACCCAACACTCGCTCTACTTGTCATTAAGATAGTTTCTGCCGGCAACATCTTTGCAGAACTATTTTTTAACCCTTCTGGCGTTATCTTCTTCTCCGTGTCTAATAACGCCAGTGAGAAATTTCGTGTAATATCTGTGGGGGTCACCCACAAAATGTCACCCTTTTCATAATAGCTTTGAATCTTGGTAGAAGGTGTACCTCCACCGACTGTATCGCATATATCTGCAATACTAGCAATTTGCCACCCCTCCGGCACACCATCCACAATTTTCGTGTTTTCATGCCCCGGAAAGCGCAAATCCACAAACCACTCTTTATAAAGCCGCTGGGCAGCTTCTTCCAGCAATTTGATTTGTTTCTGGTTGTTCTCAATCAGATCATCATAGGCAGAGAGGACATTAGCAATTCTTTTTTGACTTTCCAGTGCAGGTAGCCGAATCGGAACTGAACTCAAAATTGTAGTATTAAGATTCAGCATTGTTGCACCAACTGCGTGTTTTTCAACCCATCCAACCGTATCGGGATGTTGCAATTGAAAAAAAACAAAACGAGAATCTGCTTTTTCGGAATCAATTGTTACCCTCAAACATCCTGTCCCACATAGCCATCCCACTTCTTTTTCAGTTACATAAGCACAACGTCCAACGTCGCCTCTTCTTGAATACAAAATATCTCCTGTTTCAATTTTATGACGGCACAAACGCTCAACATGCGTTTTGTCAACTCTCGCAATCGACTCTTCTGAAATCTTTCCACCAACCAAATCTTTCGGCATTACAACCGGTATTCCACTTTCCGAATAATCCGATTGATGCAGCTGTGACCCGAACGGACCCGTCTGGATATTTCTTGATATATCTCCTAATTTTGCAATTTCCCACATCATACTCCCATCTCCTCCATATTCTTCGAGATGGTTTCCATCAGGCGGTTGGACTCTGCCTGCAATTCCAGCAGTTCCTTGTGGATTTCCTTCATCCGCTGGGCAAAATCCACGCCGTCATCCTCCACGGGTGCAACGCCCACATAGGCACCGGGCGTCAGGGATGCGCCTTTCTCGTTGAGGATAGTGTCGCGGCTGGCCACCTTGCACAGGCCAGGGATATCCTGATAGACGCCCTCGCCAAACTTTTCGGTAAGCCAGACGGCTTCCTTGGCAACGGTCAGCTTCTCGTTGAGGGCTTCCAGTTCCTTGTCGAACTTTTCCTGCGTGGCCTTGCGCTCTTTGCGGGGTGCTGCCTCCACGGCGGCTTTGGCTTCTTCCCGCTTGGCCTGCACGTTTTGTTCCAGCGCAGCCTGAATCTCTGCAAAGGGGCGGTCATCCGCCAGCTCTGCGTGATACTCTGCCAGAAGCGCCTTGTACTTGTCCCCCTCGCCGCGATAGAGCCAGACAATGGCGTTGAGGTTCTTCAACTGCCAGTCGCTCCACTCGTTCTGGGTGCGGTCCACCACGGTATAGTAATTGCGGGCATCGATGAACAGCACGGTGTCCAGCAGATGCTCCGGCTTGCCCTTATCCAAAAACCACAGCGAACAGGGCAGGCTCTTGGTGTAGAAGAAGTTGTTGCCCACGCTCATCATCACGTCCACATGGCCGGTCCGGATGAGCTTTTCACGGATGTCCTTGTCTTTGCCCTGACTGTCGGTAGCCGAGGACGCCATCACAAAACCCGCACGGCCATGCTCGTTCAGGTAGGAGTAGAAATAGGACACCCACAGATAGTTTGCGTTGCCGATCTCCTTGGCCTTGTTCACACCGGGCAGACCAAACGGCAGCCGTCCGGCACTCTGCGCCGACTCCAACTTGACCTTATCCACGTTAAACGGCGGGTTTGCCATCACATAGTCGCAGCAGCCGTTCAGGTTGTGGGCATCGTGATAGAAGGTATTGGCTTCATCGCCGGACTTGATCACGCCGGTCAGACCATGCACAGCCATGTTCATCAGGCAGAGCTTGGCGTTGTACTCCACCTTTTCCTGTCCGTAGAAGGTCATGGTATTGTTGGCAATCATGCCCGCATGGTTTACAAAGTCGCCAGTCTGCACAAACATACCGCCGCTGCCGCAAGCCGGGTCCAGCAGTACGCCGTGGGCAGGCTCCAGCACATTGACGATCATCTTCACCAGCGATTTCGGCGTAAAGAACACGCCGTCATCCTGTGCCACGTTCTTGGCAAACTTATTCAAAAAGTACTCGTAGATGCGGCCGATCACATCGCCGCCCACATCGTCCAACGCATCATTGTTGAAGATGCGCAGCAGTTCCCCCAGCAATTCATCCGAGAAGATGGTGTAGTCCTTCGGCAGAACGCCCTGCAGCTGCTCGCTCTGCTGCTCCACCAGTTCCATGGCGTTGTTGACCACTTCGCCCAGACTGTTCAGCGGGTTACCCTCGATGCCGGTCAGCCCCTGCTCCGGGATGTTGGCGGGCAAATTGACTAAGTAATTGTACTGCGCCTCCTTGGGCAGAAACAGTGCGCTCTTCTCGGCAAAGTCGCTCTGCTCCACCGGCAGCACCCGGCCGCCGCGCACGGGACGGTCTTTCAGGATCTCCTGCTCCACCAGCTTGAAGCGGCTGTACGCATACCGAAGAAAAATCAGTCCCAGCACCGGCATACAGTATTGGTTCGAGGTGAGTTTAGAGCCTGCACGCAGCAGATCTGCCGACTCCCACAGGTCAGCTTCCAGTTTTTTGACGTTCACATTATTTGCCACGAGGGGATTCCTCCTGTTGTTTGGATTTTCATTTTCTATTGTATCACATTTTTCCGCATTGTTCATCTCAATTCATCGCTATTTTCTTTTTTGGCTGGAAAAAGTTGTTTACCAATGGCTGACAATGTGTTAGAGCCATAAACTTTCTCATTTGGAGACGCCAAGCCTGCATCCAACGGATGCAGTTCAAGGGCTTGGGTGTTCCCAACAAGTATTTTGCAACGCAAAATAAGCAGATGTATATACGTCTGCATTGCTTGCGGGTGCTATGAAGCCTCTCAACGTGCTTTCCAAATTTGAAAATCATTTTGCAAATCAGACCGTCCGTTTTCAAGTTTAACTTGAAGCGGACGGTTATTTTTCTGCACAAAATTGCGCCGACTGCGTATCTTAACAGACGGTGAATAAGCGAATTTTCTCAGAAAAATTCGTTTTAGAAAAATCGTCGTTGATTCATTCAATATTGCACAAAACCGGAACTATTACTTCCGGTTTTGAAGGCAAAAAGCGGAACTAATAGGTCCTAAAAAATCGAGTGACTTTATGGTATGCTCTATCCAGAGCCGTTCACAAGAACAGGACCTCCCAAGTCCGGTTTTCTCCCTCAAAACCGGACCTGATACGTCCTAAAAATACTTGTTTGATTGTGATATGCTTTCTACAAGCCCTCATCGAACCTTGAGAACCGAATGACCGTCTGCATGGAATACCCGGCGATGACCCCGCAAGGGAGAGCCGGAAAACGCCGCCGGAAGGGGGTAGGAAATCCATGCAGGGAGAACGGCAGAAATACCAATAGATTTTTGAAAGGAGTTTTTGCCTATGAAGAAAAACAAGTTTGAATTTATCATCGACTCCGAATTTCAATCTCAGATTCCTGCATTGACCGCTGAAGAATTTCAGCAACTGGAAGAAAACATCCTTTCAGAGGGAGAAGTCCTGTCTCCCCTGATTGTCTGGGGCAACATTCTTGTTGATGGCCACAATCGCTATAAGATTCTCCAGCAGCACCCAGAAATCCCTTATACCACCCGCTCGATCTCCTGCACCTGCGAAACCCGTGAAGATGTTCTGGCATGGATCTGCAAACATCAGCTGGGTCGTCGGAATCTGACACCCGAGCAGAAAAAGTTTCTGATTGGAAAGCAGTATCACTCTGAAAAATCCACTCGTGGGGGAAACCATGGCAATCAGTACACACAGGTGGCAAACTGTCAAATTGACAATTTGCCATCGGTAGAAAACACGACTGAACGAATCGCCAAAGAAAATAATGTAAGCCCTTCTTTCGTAATTCGTGCCGAGCAGTTCATGAAAACTGTTGAGCTGATGGAAAAATACTGCCCCGGCATTCAGGAAGAAATCTTATCCGGCAAACTTAAGCTATCCCAGCGAGAGGCTACTATTATCCGTGGAACTCCCACGGAAGCATTGCCCACCGTTGTATCAACATGGCGAGAGGAAAAGCTGAACGGTAAACCAGACGATAGTGCAGACACCTATGAGAATTTAGAATTGCTTTCCAAGGTCACCGAAAACAATTTTTCTACTGCTGCCATATCGAAGATTCAAACGCCTGATCCACTCTCGGAGAATCGACCTTCTGGTTCATCGAAAAAGCGCCGCACCGAACTCCAGACCATTCGTGAGCTAGGAGAAAAGATGGCAACGGTTGATCATGTCGCCGATGCCGAAGGACTGTTCAGTGAAATCAACAGTGCCTCTGATAGCTTTATTTTCCGCCTCGAACACTGCTTTGCTCTTTATCCTGACTTTCTGACAAATGTAGAGATTGAAGCAAGACGGCACACCCTATAAATCTTTTTCTTATTACAGTTGCAAGCATCGCAAGATGCAACGTGGGCAAAAATGCGATTTCAACAAGCAAATTCAGGAAGAAGTTCTGGACAACGCCGTGGTGGAGGTTATCATCAAACTGGTCAGCAATCCAAAGTTTGCCGCTATGATGCAGGAGAAGATCAACAGCAAAGTAGACACCACTGCCATTGAACAGGAAATTGCTGCCGCTGAAAAGCAGTTGCGGCAGTATTATTCCGTCAAGTCCAAAATCATGGAGGAGATCGACACACTTGACCCGGATGACCGCCACTATATCATCCGCAAATCTGACCTTGACGAGCGGCTTTACAGGATGTACGATAAAATCGAGGAAGCCGAAAACAACCTGATGGATGCCCGGGCAAAGAAGCAGGCTATCGAAGCTGATAAAATCACGGGCGATAACATTTACAAGGTTCTCATCTGCTTTGAAAAGCTCTACAATGTGATGGATCCCCTGGAACGCAAAAAACTGATGGAACATCTGATCTCTGAGATTCAGATCTACTCGGAGCGTCAGTCCAACGGTCAGTGGCTCAAATCTATCAAATTCAGACTGCCTATCGTTGAAAACGATATTGATCTGTGTTTGGACAATGAAAGTCATACCGAGTGCGTACTCTTGATGTCAAAAGCCCAGTAATATAGTTCGGTGATTCGTTTAATATTGTTTGGACATCATTTTACAGTCTGAACCGTTCTCGTCCTTGGAAACAGGTCGAGGGCGGTTTTTGAGAATTTGGGCAGTATCTAAATCATAGCCACAGGGGTAGTGGATAATTGAGTTTCTGGATTAGATGTTTGGACTAACAGCGAATCCGGCAACTCAGGTATCTGAGGGTATCCAGTGTAGGATTTAGATGTCATAAGAATACAGGCACCAAAAAGACCGCCAGTGTAGTGGGATTCCCGTACACTGGCAATTATTTTTTGTGTCCACAAATATTGACTATAGCCATTTAGTCTGCTATAATTATTGTGTCCACATAAAATCGAGGTGATAGACATGCGAGGAAGACCAAAAAAAGAAAGCACAAGAGATCTTATATATAAAGTTCGTTTAAATGCCGAAGAAGATCAAATGCTTACATGCGCCAGCAAGTGGACGGGTCAGGCAAAATCCGAAGTCTTCCGAAAAGCTTTGCTTAGTTATTATAAAGCTGTTGAAATTAAAGAGCACATAATGAATTCTAATGCAGCGGCAGCAGGTTGGTCTGTAGACCATATAAGTCAGCAACGGTTAATCAAATGTCCTTACGTTGATTGCGGTGAAGAATTTGTTGTAAACTTCTCTGATTATAGTGATGAACAGGATTCTGAAGAATCTATGGGACATCGCTGTGAGCACATCTTCGATACTACTGATATTGAATGTCCGGAATGTCATCGTCATTTGCATGTGAAGGGTGTTATCTCAGAATACCCTATTGGAGCATATGAATTTGAGCAGATAAATGTCGAGGTAGAAAAACATGATAGCTGAAAACATAATTTCAGATGGCAACAAGCCCGTCATATTAACAGCGCATTGCCCCAACGATTTTATTTCGCTTTCATACCATCCGGCAGAGAGCAATCAACTTAGTATGATTATGGATGAAGTAATCAACTCTGCAAAAGATGAGCGTATAAATGCAAAACGTGCGTTATCAGCCGACATAGCATCAACCGCAAGAGCGCAAAATCAGAATAATCGTGTGCTTGCTGCCTACGAGCGTGAACTTCAAAGAAAAGGTCTTTCACAAGAACGTCGGGATGAAATTCTAAAGACTATGCGTACAATTGCTGAATCGACAGCCCGTGAAAACGCAGCCAGCCGAGAATTTCAAAAGGAACAGCTAAACAATTCTCATAAGCGCCTTTTTGAATTCATGGGCATAGCTATTATTTTTGTCATGGTTGGCAGCACACTATTTGTTAGAACCAAATCGTAAATGGAGCTCAACTGACTCTTGTTTGCTAACGCAAAAACGCCGCCAGTGTATCATGTGAATCCATCACACGGTACACTGGCGGCGTTTCATTTTATCTGCTTATACAGCTTTCTGCGTGAGCCATTTTTCTACGGTTGAAATGTCAAAACCGATTGCTTTGGCAATCTGTTCGATAGAAAAATTCTGCTCATACAGATTTTTGGCTGTCATCTTTGCCTGTTCCTCACGGCCCTCTGCATAACTTTCATCTCGTAAATCTTCCATCACTTTACACATTTCGCTCACTCCTTTCGGATTTTCTTTCAGATAGCGTGTCTTTTCAGCAAGAATACTGAAATGCATATCATCGGCACTGGTACAGTTGAAGTCGTGCATCAGCCTGCCAATGTCAGAATCATCCCGGTATTCACCGTTCACATACAAAATGTGTGCACCATCGTCGAATGGCTTGCCCAGCGTCAGGTTCATATTCTGGATAACATATACCGGCTTACCAGCCTTATAATAGTCATTTTCCGTGATGAATATGACATAGGTATCCGGCAATTCCCGATATTCCTGCTTTTCATCCAGATTTTCCACATCCATCATGCTGGAATGGTATCTTGCACGATGCGGGTCTGCTCCATTATCGGAACGCTGCACCTCAATGTCGTATTTCTTTCCTGCGCTGTCTGTTGCATAAGCATCCAAACAAATTGACCGAGCACCTGTGACGCGCTTCATATCTGCCTGTGTTTCACATTTCATCAACACCAAATCAGGCTTTCCCGTGATGATTCGCAGTACAAACTCAGCCAGCGGAATGTTCTCCTTGAACAATCCACGCATAAAAGTATCATCGATCGGACGGAAACCACGCAGCCGCTGAAGGTCTTCCTGATGCCGCTGTTCCCGTTTTTGTTCGTCCATATTGTTCATGTGTTCTCATCTCCTATTCCGCAGATGGCACATTACATCTTCTGCATTTTTATCTTACCATAGGGCTGCTGTTTTATCAAGCTGCCATCTGTAAACTTTTGCATTCCCACCGATATCCTCGGAGGACTCCTGCTTCTCACCGTCATGTCACCCGTCATTTTTCACGCAGGCACATCAATACTCAGTCCAGACTTCAGCTCGACTGTATAGTGGTCATCCCAGACTGTGATTTGCCGAAGCCAGCGTTTGACCAGCTTTTCATCAAACTCGGTCAGCTTATTTCTCTGCTGCCCGATAAAATCCTGCAGTTCCTTGATACACAGCGGTCAGCTGCATGGCAGAACGCTCGTTTACGCTCTTTCCTGCTGCGGTAGGCCCCATCAGAAACCGATACCGACTGCTGATGGAATAATCTTCAACTTTCGGCTTGAACAGCCGATTCCAAAAACTCATATTCTCTCCCCCCTTTTACAAATACAGCAATCCACGGTCTTCATAGATGGAAGTTGCACTGGTGCCGCCGCAGCGCAGAGCACGGTCAAGAGCCATGACCAGCGCGACTGCGCCATCGATGCGCTCCACGGCACGGGATTTATCCATCTTGATCCTGTTCCAGATACTCTACACGCTCCTTCTGCTTTCTGACCTGCTCCAGATACTCTTTTGCACTTCTCATCGCTTTTTCCTTTCCGCCTTTTCCGGCTATTACCGTATTTTCCGCTCATCCATCAGGGCTTGCCCGTTAGGGGACTGTTAGAGCATTAGAGTAGTTTCCTATTCTTTCTATCTTTCTTATAGTATAATAGTACCACCACTTTATTTACTTTTTCTTCTATATAGAATATTAAACGAACAGGTTTCTGTATTCCACTAAAAACTGGAATAGAGTCTATTCCCATAATGATGTATCTTGAACAGTTACCTTCGACCGATGAATTCTGCGATGCAACAGGTTTGAGTTTCACACGTGAATTGGATGAAACAAGAGTAAAAGAGAAATTGTTACCTACGGGTAGAATTGAATTCGCAAAAGGATATATGGTAGATAGGTATTCTTTTACGAGTGATCATCTATTTTTAAATGAGGAAATTGTTGTTCCTCCGACGAGTTCATTCACAAGCAAGATTGTATGGCGCGATGTGTCACGCGACTCTCAAGTGCGACGAATCAAAGCTACCTTATTAACATCTGGATTCATTTGCGGAAATTCTCTTGGTGTAGTGTATGGGGATGAAGCCACACTTTCAAGTCTCAAAATGTTGCTTGCAATCATGAACTCTATGATATTTGAATATCAGGCAAGAAGTATGTTGGTGTCCAACCACGTGTCGGCAGGAATTGTGAAGCAGATTCGCGTTCCCCGACCGTGTGTTGATATGAACATTGTAGAATTAGTAGACAAACAATTAGCAGGCCAAGATGTCGAAGATTCTATTGAATTAGCGGTCGCACATCTATACAATCTATCCGTTAATGAATATGAAATCATTGTAAATCCTCATGGCGTAAATCTGGCATACCTGCATATGCGGGATGAGTTGCAATTTCTTCTTCATATTGCAAAAAAGCTTCGTTAGCCTCATAATTTTTCTTTTTATTTCCTTTCATCGCCATATGACCTTCCTTTGTGTACTCTCTGCTGGGCATCAGCGCAACCAACTTGCTAATTTTTAAGACGGAACCTACTGGGATACACTATCAACTTGCAGAATGCCAAAAAATCTTTTTTTCGTCATTATCTAGACACACCTCCGATGTCATGCAACTGGAATTCACAAAATATCCCGAGAGGAACATACCGTATTTGTACATCCATCAATGCGGTTGTCCCATATATAAAAGCAGAATATACCACTGAACAGCTTTCCCCTTATTTTTCGTGCAACCAGTATCACCATTTTCTTTATAGAAAGTATAACACGAAAAGTAGACATTTTCAACAAAATATCATGTATCATCGCGGAAGAATTGATATTTATGCTCGTTTATGGTAGAATAATTTTACCTTTATATGTAATTGGATGGCGCATTCGTTCATTTTTGCCACAAAATGCCGGTGAAACTAAAGTTGTTCTAAAGCAAATTTATAGGTTGACATCATTTTTCTTCTGGATGAATTTGATTATCCGTCTGTAACTCTCGATGATTTCTATAAGGAAACGCCCGAACAAACTTAGAACTTCAAAAATACGCAGATAAATTAATATACAATCCATACAAATTAAAAGGCTCCGGAATTCGGTTATTAGTTAAGATTTTCCCGGCTAAGCCGAGGCTTGAGTAGGTCCTAGAAGGGATTTGCAGCAGCAAGCAAGTTTCTCAGAACAATCTGCCCCTACATCACTTTCGCTACTGCTTGTGAACGGGTTACCATTCCATCCTTAAGCGATTTAGTCGGCAGAAGTTTTTTTACTTTGCCTGATTTTGTAGCTAAAATCCTTTTACACTTCCCAGCCGAGCTGGGAAGTCTATTTTCGCTTAAGTATACAATAGGAGATGTGACATTTGAGTAAAATTGCAGTTTATTTTTCAGATTGCTTTGATATCGATGCAGACACCATTGAGGAATATGGTGCTGTTAATATTTCTCTTATCAATGATTTACCACTATTTATTGATCCATTTTTATTGTTTAATAGCGATAACCCCGATTACCAGGCAATTCATTCGGAAATGATTAAATATCTCAAATTTCTTCAAGTTCAATCTCAAATCACACCTATTTTATCTTCTGGAATGCGTGAATCATGGTTTTGCTTTTCTGAAGTAAAGCAAACATGGCTCGGGTTTAGTCAATCCGGTAATTCTGGTAGAGGTATGGGCAACGATTTTGCAGACGGATTATATAAAGGTTTAACATCTATCTTCAAAAATTTTTCCGAGTCAACAATCACAAAAAGCCCCCATATGGAAAAACTCTGTTTGATTCGCCCCAACATCGGGCGAGACAAAATAAGCGATTTTACAACAAATTTTGCCAAGAAATATCTTCTTGACTATACTCAACAATTTGCACGAGAATATATAAACGAAAAGTATTGTCGCAATGTTAGAGTTAATCGTGTTTCGTTTAATTGGGGCACCCATGTTTGGCAAAGTGGAGTGTTCTATTTGCCATACTGTAATAATGACTATGTACTTCTCACTCCGAAAGATATGCTAACGAGAGATGATACTTTCATCAATCGCAATGATATGATTCGGAACATTCAAGAAATTAGTTTTTCCATTCCAGATGATGCACTTCGCTTTCAGCTCAATCACTACTTTACTGAAATACTTGAAAAAGGGAAAAAATTAAGCAGAGTAGAAAAAACGCAGTACGCAGAAATATTCATCAGGCAACATCCTGAACTAATCGACTACTATTTAAAATATAAGGAAGATCATCAAGAACAAGCAACATCTGTTAGCATAGAAAATGTTCGTGATGTTCAATTTATGTTCAACACACAAATTGAGCAGTTGATAGCCCTTCTACGTAATACAACCACTTTTTATCAAATATCTCCTGATGCACACGAAGAAGCAAAAAAACGTGTCTTATTTTTAAAGCACGTTATAGAAAATCAAGACGGTTATAAGCTTTTTTATCAACATGACGGAACTCCTATCAAAAGAGAGTCCGATCTACAGGTCATATATCGTTTGGTATGGTATGGCACTGAGTTGGATGTCAACAGAGAAGTAAATAACGGACGAGGCCCAGTTGATTATAAAATATCTTTTGGAAAAAAGAATTCCACACTTGTTGAATTCAAATTAGCTTCTAATAGTAAACTCAAGCAAAATTTAGCTAAGCAAGTTGATATTTACAAAGCTGCGTCAGAAACTCAAAGAGCTATTAAAGTGATTTTATTTTTTACCGATTCCGAACACGATAAACTGCACCGTACACTAAATGATTTAGAACTGTCCGGGAACAGTGATATCATTTTGATAGATGCACGAAGCAACAAGGAATCTGCTTCCAATGTAAAATTGTAACGCAATTTTACCGTCTATATCCCATCTTTTTAATCCATTTCATATTATTTAAGCGTTTCTGTCAATCTACTGATGCTATCTCACAGCAAGCTAGAAATAGTTAACACAACCGTGGTTCTTACGGAGGATAAACTCTTGAATTATATTAAGTCATCTAACGACTTTGGAGCAATCAAGGCGTTGTTCTATAGAGACGTGCGAATTTGTTAGTAAAAAGCTAGGAATCAATATTACTTCATGCAACTTCAATAAGGGGTCCATTATTTGGGTAACAAATAATATATCTGAAATTCTAGAAAATGATCACATTTTAAAATTAATCTACAAAGATTCTGCAAGTTATACTTTCCGAGCCATGAATTGGTCCTACTCTAAAGGGGACACCGTAGATGAAGCTTGCGTAATTCTAACAGATAAATTTGAAAATCTTAACGAAGATTCATTTTCGGTGAGCAAAATTCCTATTCCAACGATAAACAAACTATATGTTGCCTTAACACGAAGTCGTGGTAACTTATATATTATAAAGCAGTCAATGTTTAAGGTCGTCAAAAGTGCGTACATTAAATTATAAGTACATAAAACTATAGACCTCTTTCGGAATCCCTAAGCCTACTGCTTGCAAATATATTCTCCCCTCCAGCTAAGCATTTCTTGCTTTTCGACACCTTTTAGTTTAAGTACAAACTTTCGTAAGAAAGTTTGTGTCTGTTCCCGAACAGGGCGGTGGCAAGCTGATTCCAGACGGTATGTGCAATCCGGGGCAGATCTACACAGTATCTCGCGGAAAAAGCGGCATGATTGGCGTATTCCGTTTGGAAAGCCAGATGCTGCCTGGTAGCGGAAAGTTTGAGCGCACGGGGCTTGGCAGTGACCGCGACTGCAAAGAGTCAGCGAATACGGCGTTCAATTTCCTAAAAGCAAATGGCAACCACATCAGTGGAGGCATCAGCACTGCATCTAAGGATTACATCATCAATTATCAGGATCTGCAAGGTATTGACATGACAGGAAAGCTGGCATTGCCTACGTTGATTGCACTGTGCAGCATTGCGCTTGGTCGACCAACAGTCAGTACGCTTGCGGTTCTAGGTGAAATTAGTATCAGCGGTACAATTCTAAAAGTAGACGAGCTTGCAAACAGCTTGCAGGTCTGTCTTGATAGTGGCGCAAAGAAAGTTCTGCTGCCGATTTCAAGTGCCGTTGATCTGGGGACTGTTCCACCGGAACTGGTGGGTAGCTTCAATCTGATTTTCTACAGCAGCGCAGAGGATGCGGTGTTCAAGGCACTCGGTGTAGAGTAGCACCATGTAGTATTGTGCTCATCCAGCTACTTTTCTCCCTCTGCAAAATCTTGTTGTCTCCCCTATCTTTCTATTATATGCTACGCCAACCTACCTAAAGTCTTTATGGTCGTTCCTCTACTTCTTTTTGTTGAATTTTCAGCTTACCCATGGTAATATTGAATTACCATTACAAGGAGGATTTCCTATGAAACTAACAAGCCTCTATGTGCATGACTTCAAGGGCTATAGAGAACATCAATTTGATTTACAGGGAAAAAGCACCGTTCTTTTTGGTGTAAATGGTGCTGGCAAATCAACCGTTCTTACCGCTATTAATTATTTAATGTGGCCAGTTTTGAACCGTTTAAGCAACACTCAGGGAACTGCTTTCCGCTCCTTAAATGCAGAATCTGTTCATGCTGGCTTTGGAATGATGAACCTTGGTGCTGATTTCGGCCTGGCTGGTGAAACCTTATCTTTAAGAAAAGATTACATTAAAGCCAAGCCCGGAAAAGCACCACGAGTAATCCCATACAAAGATTTATACGATACTTTTGTTGAAAAATTTACAGCAACTTATCTCTCTGAGGGATCAGAAAACAATATGCCTATTTTCGTCAATTATGGAACTAACCGTTCTGTCCTTGACATTCCTCTTAGAATTCGCACCAATCATGAATTTTCTCAGTTGGCAGCCTTAGAGCGTGCCAGTGAAAACGAACTAGATTTTCGTTCTTTCTTTGAGTGGTTCCGCAATCAGGAAGACATCGAAAACGAAACAAAAACAGAAACCAAAAATTTCGATTATGAGGATGTTTCTTTAGGGTGTGTCCGCACAGCTGTCTGTTCTATGTTGGATAATGTCTCCGATCTAAAAGTCAAACGTAGTCCCCTGCGCATGACAGTCAAGAAGAATGGACTAGAAATGCGCGTTGATAATCTTTCTGATGGTGAGAAATGCACCCTCGCTCTCTTTGGTGACTTAGCTCGTCGTATTGCTCTGGCTAACCCTTCTCGCAGCAATCCACTTGAGGGAGAAGGTATTGTACTCATCGATGAGATTGAACTTCATATGCATCCTTCTTGGCAGCGAAAAATTCTCGGTGCATTAAAAAGTACTTTTCCGAACATTCAATTTATCATCACAACGCATTCTCCTCAAGTGATAAGCGAAGTAGATGACAGTTACAATCTTTTCGGTCTGATGCAGGAAAATGACGATGTAATCGTTAAACCCTATAATGTGCATGGATGGGATACCAACGGAATTCTGCATAGCGTAATGCATACCACTGAGCGTCCCGAAAATGTTGTTAGAGCATTTGAGGCATTCGATAATGCCATCGAAAACAATCTTGAAGAGGCCTCTAAAATTCTTCAGTACCTAAAAGAAACTGTTGATCCCAATGATCCAAAGTTGACAGAGTGTGAAGTTCGTTTCAATTTGGAAAGTCGTTGAGGATTCGTTATGATTAAAATCAATAAAGGCACTGAGCCTGTAGAACTTACAAAATACAAGCAGCAGCGCGGAGCATCCTACCGAGATATGCATGGTTCTCCCTCAGGGAAAAGCAATTCCGATGGAACTCCCATCGATGTTTATACTATAGTTCTAAATCGTCTAATTCAGGATCAAGGATGTATTTGTGCTTATTGTATGTGTCGCATTCCAGAAAAAGGAAAGAAAGCAACCATTGAGCATATCGACCCACAGAGTGCCACTTCTGAGGAAAAAGCCTTAGATTATCGAAATATGCTTGCTGTATGCAGTGGAAATCGTGATGCTCGCAATGATAAGGAAAAATCCTGCGATGCACATCGCAAAAATGCACCCTTAATCGTTAACCCATTAAAACCTGATACTTTATCTTCCATCAAATATCTTTCCAATGGCGAAATAACTGCCTCTGATGATGCTATTAAGAAAGACCTCTGTGATACCCTCAATCCAAACTGTTCAGAAAGACGCATCCCGGAAAACAGAAAGGCCGCCTTAACTGCATACCTTCGTGTTTTTGTCGCCAAACATCCCACCGGCGATATTAAAGAATCTTGCCGACGGGAATTAGAGAAATATCAACAGGAATCACCCAAAATGCCATACATTGGTATTATTTTGGATTGGCTTACTCGCCATACATAATAGTATACCTCTTACATCTCTTATTGAGCATTGGGGCAGCGGTATACCACGCATCATGGGAAAAGTCAAAGCCTATGGTCTTCGAGAGCCAGAATTTATCGGCGGTGAAGTTGATTTGCGTATCAATATCTATCGTAACCAACTGAATGCCGCCAGTGCTGCTCAGGACATTCCTCAGCATAACGTGAGTGCCGACAAAGTGCCGACAAACAATGAGCAGTGCCGGGAAAGTGCCGATAAAGTGCCGACAAATGAACAAGAGCGGCAAATTTACAATTATGTCCTCGAAAATCCATTCATTACAACTACCCAAGCTGCTACTTTGTTAAACATCGGGCAGCGCCGTGCGCGAAGCCTTTTAGTTAAGATGGTAGATGATCGGTGGCTAAACAAGGAAGGTGCTTCTCGTAGCACTGTTTATGTAATCAACCATGACCCTGTGTAATGTTGCTCTGTTCCCCAGAACAACTGCCCTATCTATTCTTCTCTCCCCTTTTCCTCACACCCGCATCGCATTGTTTCCAAGAACAAACCCGAAAAATGTAAGATTATGACATCAATTCTCAGGTGTCAAGCCATTGCGAATGTGTGCTGAGCCTTTCCAAGGTGTGAGGTTTGAAAAAATGGCTATTCCAAAATACAATGAACTTTACTCGCTGTTCCTCTTTGCAATTCAGGACGGCGCCCCGCATTCTTCAAAAGATGTAAAGAAAGCAATCTCTCAAAAACTTCAATCAACTACCTTGCTCTCGAATTGATAGACATACATAAAAAGCGCCCGTCCCGGTTTTCCGGGACAGGCGCTTTGCATTTTAACCCTGTAATTTGTCAGGACAGGATCATGCGGTCGTTTGCAAATTCGCCGCCGCTGGCGATCTGGAACTTTGCCAGCAGGTCGGAGACGTGCAGGTTCTTCTTTTCCTCACCGGAAACATCATAGATGATATGGCCTTCGTGCATCATGATGAGGCGGTTGCCATACTTAATGGCATCCTTCATGTTGTGGGTGATCATCATGGTGGTGAGGTGGTTTTCCTCCACGATCTTGGCCGAGAGGGTCAGCACCTTGAGCGCAGTCTTGGGATCCAGCGCAGCGGTGTGCTCGTCCAGCAGCAGGAGCTTGGGTTTGTTCATGGTAGCCATCAGCAGGGTCAGTGCTTGACGCTGGCCGCCAGAAAGCAGGCCCACACGGGCCGTCAGGCGGTCTTCCAGACCCAGATCCAGCGTTTTGAGCAGTTCACGGTACTGCTCACGCTCTGCCTTGGTAATGCCGATGCGCAGGGTGCGGGGCTTGCCGCGGCGTGCTGCCAGCGCAAGGTTCTCTTCGATCTGCATGGTGGCGGCAGTGCCGGTCATGGGGTCCTGGAACACGCGGCCGATGTAAGCGGCACGCTGATGCTCGCTCAGGCGGGTCACATCCACACCATCAATGATGATCTTGCCTTCGTCCACCGGCCACACACCGGCAACTGCGTTCAGCATGGTGGATTTGCCTGCACCGTTGCCGCCGATCACGGTAACGAAATCGCCCTCGTTCAGCTTCAGGTTCAGGCCGTTCAGGGCAGTTTTCTGGTTGACCGTGCCAGCGTTAAAGGTCTTGGAAACATTCTGGATCTCAAGCATTTTTTGCATCCTCCTTTGCCTTCTTCACCGGCTTCGAGAAGTACTTGCCCTTCCAGTACGGCACGGCAAGGAAAATAGCCACCACAGAAGCGCTCAGCAGCTTGAGCAGGTTGGCATCGAAGCCCAGAGTCAGCACCAGCTGGATGACGATGTAGTAGATGATGGCACCCAGAGAGACGGAAACCATCTTGAGTGCAAAGTTGTGGAAGATGCGGCTGAACAGAGCCTCGCCAATGATGACAGCGGCCAGACCGATGACGATCGCACCGCGGCCCATGCCGACATCTGCAAAGCCCTGATACTGGCTCAGCAGAGCGCCAGACAGGGCCACCAGACCGTTGGACACAGCCAGTCCCAGCACGATATTGAAGTTGGTGTTGATGCCCTGTGCACGGGACATGGCAGGGTTAGAGCCGGTGGCACGGATGGCACAGCCCAGCTCGGTGCCGAAGAACCAGTACAGAATGCCGATCAGCACCGCTGTGACAATGATGATCATGACGATCGGGTTGTGGAGAGCGAACTCCTTGACCCAGCGCAGGGAGATCAGCAGGTCGTACTTGTCCACGTTGATGGCCTGATTGGCCTTGCCCATGATCTTGAGGTTAATGGAATACAGCGAAAGCTGGGTCAGGATGCCGGCAAGGATGGCCGGAATGCCCATAAAGGTGTGCAGGACACCGGTGACGAAGCCGGACAGCAGGCCTGCCAGCAGCGCCATAAGCAGGGAGACCCAGACGTTCTGGCCGGACAGCAGGCACATGACGCACACTGCACCGCCGGTGCCAAAGGAGCCGTCCACGGTCAGATCGGCCACATCCAGAATACGGTAGGTCAGGTACACGCCAATGGCCATGATACCCCAGATAAGGCCCTGTGCACAGGCACCCGGCAAAGCGCCCGGCAGGTTTGCCAGTCTTGCAATGATTTCCAAAACAATTCCTCCTAAATGTTACACTTTTTTACTTCCCGTTTGATACGGGAAAGCGGAGAAAAGCACTTTTTTGCCCTTCTCCGCTGAATTTTATGTTTGGTTCCCCGTGGGTTTTAGGCCTCGATCTCCTCGTAGCCATCAGGAACCGTCAGGCCCAGATCATCGCAGATGGCCTTGTTGTACTTCTTGGTCACATCGGTATACTCGATGGGCATGGTGGAGATATCGGCCTCGCCGTTCAGGATCTTCACTGCCATCTCACCAGTGGTGTAGCCCAGATCGTAGTAGCTGATGGAAAGGGTAGCCACGCCGCAGCCAGCGCAGATGCCCTCTTCGCCTGCGAACACAGGCTTCTTGGCCGGGCGGCAGATGCCGTCCACGATGCCGGTGTTTGCAGCAACGGTGTTATCGGTGGGCACATACAGTGCGTCGTTCTCGTCGGTAGCCTTCTGGCAGACAGAAGACAGATCGTTGGAATCAGAGAAAGCGTACTGGGTAACGGTGACACCCTTTTCCTCCAGGTACTTCTGGACCTCATCCACCTGATACTGGCTGTTTGCCTCAGCAGAGCAGTACAGCAGGCCAACCTTCTTGGCCTCCGGCATCCACTCCACGATCATCTCAGCCTGCTGATCCAGCGGGGCCAGATCAGAGGTACCGGAAATGTTGCCGCCCACGGTGCCGTCGAAATCGGTCAGGCCCAGAGCCACACCGTACTCGGTAACAGAGGTGCCCAGAACCGGGATGCTGTTGGTAGCAGACTGTGCAGCCTGCAGAGCGGGAGTAGCATTGGCCATGATCAGGTCCACACCAGAGGAAACGAAGCCGTTGGTGATGGTAGCGCAGGTAGCGGAATCGCCCTGTGCATTCTGGAAATCGAAGGTGACGTTCTCGCCGTAGGAAGCAGTCAGAGCATCCTCAAAGCCCTGCGTAGCGGCATCCAGAGCGGCATGCTGCACCAGCTGGCAGATGCCAACGGTGAACTTCTGGCCATCGGCTGCAGCAGAAGCAGCAGCGGAGGATGCAGGTGCAGCGGAAGAAGCAGCTGCAGAAGATGCAGAAGAACCGCCGCAGGCAGTCAGGGCAGCAGCTGCGCCGCAGGCAGCGGCAGCAGCCAGGAACGAACGACGAGTGATTTTACGCATAATGATCTATCTCCTCTATCTCTTTGCGTGTGCGGCCTACAGGTACCGCACCGGAAAGCTATGTTTTGTATGCAAGGCTCGTACCGTCTCGCTTTACACTCGTGAAGTATATCACACATTTCACGGTAAAACAACTCACTTTTGCCCTAAAACGGCCTTTATTATCGATTGTATCAAATATATCGATCAATTATTTTGATGTGTTATTCCGTTTTTTCTGATATGCCATCAGTTTTGCAAATTCAGCATCCAGTCCGTGCAGGTTTTTTTCCAGCTGCGGCAAAAACGGTGCGGCATAGTCGTAGCCAAAATACAGCGCCTGCCAGAGCTTGTCCTGCATCCGGCGCACCAGCACCGGGCTGAGCTGCGCTTCCAGTTGTTCCACCGTGTCTTCCAGTGTCATGCAGGTCTGCGCCCAGCGCACATCGGTCTGTTCCCGGGCCGGGACATCGTAACGAGCAAGGTAGTCCTCCACCCTTGCCTCGATCACCTGCCCGCCGCAGCCGGTGGGCTGCAGAAAACAGCTCACCTGCCCTTCCCTGCTGATCTCCTGCGCCAGCGGGTACAGAGCACACACCAGCGGTTCGGCATCGTGGATGGCGCAGTGGTCTCCCGTAAGGAAGGGGCAGTTGTTCCGGTTCTCCTTCACCGGGGCCAGCCGCAGCACCGGCAGATGGCTCACCGTGCCAATGCTGGCCCGGCAATATCCCCGCGCCACGATCTGCGGCGGCAGGCGCAGCCGGGCTGCAATGCGCCACAGGTCAAAGCCGGAAAGTACAATGTCCTCTCTGCCACGGCAGCAGTCGCCGCAGCCATTGCACGCAAAGCTGAAATGTGCATCCCGCGCCAGCAGTGGCATCGCTTCGGTACGGGTAAAATCGATCTGGCCGCACAGGTCGATATGGTGGTCTCGCATCTGTCTCTCTTCTTTCCTGCATAATAAATAACAGGTCTATTGTACCGCAGGGCCGGTTTTTGCGCAACAAAAAAGCTGCTGTACGCTTGACAGCTGCTCATAGTGGCGGTGGCGCAGCGTGCCCACACTCAGGCGGTACATCTTTGCCACCTCACCGATTTGGAGCCGTTCCCGCTCAGCCGTGCAGCACCGCTTTCTGCTGCCGCTTGAGCCAGTGGTAAGCGATCACGCACACCAGAATGGAGAACAGCGAACCGCAGGCCGAAGCAAGACCCATGGGCAGCAGCGTCTGCGGGAAGAACCTGGATGCGAGGTAGGCACCCGGCACGCGCACCAGCAGAATGGACAGCGTGTTATGCAGGAAGGACAGCCCGGACTTGCCATAGGCGCAGAAATAGCCGCTGAAGCTGAACTGCACACCTGCAAACAGGCAGTCAAAAATATAACCCCGGATGTAAGATGCACCGGCCAGCACCACAGCCTCGTCCGAGGTGAAAGGCCGCACCACCGACGGTGCAATGAACTGCACTGCTACTGCCACGATCAGGCCAAAGGTCAGGCCAATGCCGATGGCATAGCGCAGAATGGCATCCACGCGGTCGTGCTTGCCGGCACCGATGTTCTGCGCGCCCAGTGCCGATACCGTGGACAGCATGGAGCTGGGCACCAGAAACAAAAAGCTGATGATCTTTTCCACGATGCCCACGGCGGCGGCATCGGTCAGGCCACGGTGGTTGGCAATGATGGTGATGATCATAAAAGATACCTGAATAAAGCCGTCCTGCATCATCACCGGTACGCCAATGGAAAGGATCTCGCCAAGTGCACTGCGTTCCGGCTTGAAGTCCGCACCCGAAAGCCGGATGCCGCTGTTCCGGCGCAGGATCACGACCAGCGAGATGATCACGCTGACCAGCTGAGAAAGAGTGGTGCCCAGCGCTGCACCGGCAGGGCCAAGATGCAGCGCACCCATGAACAGATAATCCAGCGCAATGTTGCTTGCACAGGCCACCGCAATAAAGTACATCGGACTTCTGGAATCACCCAGCCCGCGGAAGATCGATGCCATGATATTGTACGCCGTGATGCATGGAATGCCGATAAAGCAGATGATCAGGTAGGTGCGGGTGCCCGCCACGGCCTGCTCCGGTGTGGAGATCATGCGCACGATCGGGTCCACAAGCCCTGCCAGCACAGCTGCCAGCACCACAGATCCTGCCATAAACAGCGTGACCGTATTGCCAATGAGCCGCGCCGCACGAGGCTTGTTCTCTGCGCCCACAGCCCGGCCAATAGTGACCGTCGCCCCCATGGCAAGGCCCACGATCATCACAGTGATCATATGCATCACCTGACTGCCAATGGACACCGCCGTTGTGCTGGCCACACCTTCAAACTGCCCGATGATGAACAGATCCGCCATGCCATACAGCGTCTGCAAAAAGTACGAAAGCAGATAGGGCAGTGAAAAATACAAAATGCTTTTCAGCACACTGCCGCTGGTCAGATTTTTTTCCATAATGTTTTCTGCCCGGCTCCCCTCTTCTCTGCCGAATGTACAGAGCTTGCACTGCCAGACCGGGCAGCTCCTTTCCGTCATAGATAGTAAACCCTATAACGCTTGCAGAGTCAAGAGTTTATTACAATAAAGCGGCCCGGTCGTGCCAAAAGATCCGCACAGCCGAGCCGCTTCTGTTTTATTATTCTTTCTCCACCAGCTTCTGGTACAGTTTCATCAATTCTGCCACACAGGCGCTTTCGCTGGTGCGTGCTTCGGTGCCTTTTGTAAAGCCGTAGGCATCCATTACCGCGCGGTCATTTTCCTGATGCGCCCTGCGCAGCTCCGGCGGCATCGTTACTTCATCGTACAAATCGGCCAGACTGCTGTCCTGGTAAAGCGCACGGGCATCCAGGATTGCTTGTGCGGTCTGCTCGATTCTGGCTTTTTGTGCGTTGGTGGGATTCGGCCAAGGGAAGTTGTTGTAGACGATGTCTTTGGAATAGCGGTAGTCGCTTTTTATTCTACCACAAATGGCACGGATCCAAGCCATATGAACATTTGATGTTAATACCCCGAAGTGATAGATTCCCGCTTTGGGTATTATTTGCACTGCATCATTTACTACAATTTCCGGTTTTACAAATCCAAACGGGATATATTTTCTTTCCTCAGACGAATGTCTTGGAACTATGATATAAGATGTATTTGGTTGTCTGATCTCTTGAAAGAGCATAGGTGTTTCTGCACTTTTCCTTGTGATTTCTTTTGAGCTTTCCAGTCGGAACTGTCTGACTCCTTCAATTCTTTTTCTTATAAATTTTGATGCTCTGATGTCACTCGGATTTGCGCCTACAAGCCACAAACAATATCGTTCTTTATTATTGATATATTCTGTTGCCCCATAAATTCTTCTAATATATTTTTCAATTTGAGGTTCCGCTTTTAATGCTTCAATTCGTTCTTCCGACGTTATAAATAAATTTCCTCCGTCCGTCGGTTTGTTGCCATATACCATCTCTGGTACTCCACACATCGGCGTATTCCGGCTTTCCACAAACACATCCGGCGCATCCATCAAATAAAAATTTATGTGTGAAACGGATTCAGTCCTGTTGCTCACATAAATTCGTGGATTTTTAGTGCCTGCCGTGCTGAATCCAATAATCACACAATGTACATGTGCCTTTATATTTGCTTCGCTGTCCCACCGGAACGTCCGATATGCAAAATCAATGTGGACTCCAAAGCGTTCACAAAGTGGCTTCCACACTCCTGCAACCTGTTCTCCCTGTGTAATGGAATTGGTTGAGACAAACGCTGTCTTTATGCTTGTACCGTGCATGAGCTGGGCCGCTTTAAAGTACCACCCAGAAACATAGTCAATTTTTCCTGCTGCTTTATACGGCTTTCCGTTTTCATCCACATAAATAGAAAGGATATCTGCCTTCTGCCCTTTGCTCTGTAGGGAATATCCAATAAACGGCGGATTGCCCATGATATAAGAAAGCTTATTTTTCGGAACAATGGTTTCCCAGTCCACCCGCAGAGCGTTGGCTTCATGAATCGATGCATTCGTTTTCAGCGGCAGAAAATCCAGCCGCATGAGAACGATTGCTTCCGTTTCTTTCAGCATCTGGCTTTCCGCGATCCACAACGCAGTTTTGGCAACCGTGACCGCAAAATCATTGATCTCAATGCCATAAAACTGGCCGATCGAAACCTTCACATCAATGGAGCGCGCACCGCCCATCACGATCTGACCGCCAACCTGTCCCTTGCCCTTCTTCCCGCGGGAAATAACGATCAACTCCGCAATCGTTTTGTTTTCCAGCCGACGGAGGCTCAGGTACGTTTCAGTCAAAAAGTTGCCCGACCCGCATGCTGGGTCCAGAAAGGTCAAACCTGCAAGCTTATTTTGAAATTTCTCCAACCGGTTCTGTTTTGCCGTCACTGTCGAAAGTTGCGTGATCTCTGAAAACTCGCCTTTCAGTTCATCCAGAAACAGCGGGTCTATCACTTTGTGGATATTTTCGATGCTGGTATAATGCATTCCACCTTTGCGGCGTGTTTCCGGGTTCAGTGTACTTTCAAACACCGCACCAAAAATGGTCGGGCTGATCACAGACCAGTCAAAATTTTCGCTGGCTTTCACCAGCAGCAATTCCCGTATCTCATCCGTAAATGGCGGAACCTCTACATCTTCATCTGCAAACAAACCGCCATTTACATACGGGAATGCCGCAAGCGCCGGACTGTCATCTTTCAGGTAACGGTCTCGCTTTTCCTCTGGCGTATCCAGCACTTTGAAGAGATCGACCAACGCTTTGCGCATTCCCTGCGTAGGGTACGTTTCCAGATAATCATGGAACATCGCGTGCGAACCAAAGATGCCCGCATCTTCTGCGTACAGACAGAATACCAACCGCACACAAAGCTTGTTCAGACTTTTCAAGGTCTGCTCTGCATCTGGCTCTGCATACTGCTTTGCAAAAGCATCATACAGCGATCCCACGATCTCGCCCGCAGCAATGGAGACTTCCAGCTCTTTTTGGATGTGCTCATCCCGTTCCTGAACCAAAAAATTCAGACGGTGAACCTCTTTGACAAGATCCTTCAAAAGAAGGACTTCTGGTTCGCCGTTCGGGACGTTCATATCGTGGATTTGAAATTCCTTAAAGTTACAGACTACGATCCACCGCGGCTGTTCCACAGCGCTCAGATATCCACCATACCGACGCGCCTGCTGATACGGTGTCAACAGCGATCCATCTGATTGCTTTTCGCCTTTGCTCAGATCAATCTCAGCGCCCTTCTGTTCAATTAATACGCGCGTTTCCGGCAAATAGACATCAATAAATTTCGTCGCTCTTTTGCCCGTCTGCATATTATCTACAAGAACCGTTTTTTCAAACTGCAGCTTGTTTTCCGGGTCATCAACCCCGTAAACGCGCTGTAGCAGCGAGGTCCAGAATTGTTGGGTATCCTGCTTCTCATTCCCCCTTACATTCGTACCCCCCCCCAATTTTTCAGGAAGGCTTCTGCCGCTTTTCTCTGTTCTGCCGCTGTCACATTCCTTTTCCTCCTTCTGATATTTTTTCAATTATACTAAACTTACCAGAAGGAGACAATATACGGATGCAATAAAAAAGGCCTCAGAACTTTGTTCCAAAGTCTATTTTAAGCTCAGATCCACTCCACAATAAATCCTCAAATGTAGTTTTCCTTAACCTGATAGCCGCCGACGCTTTTTGTGCCCCAATAAAATAAACAAACCTATAAAAGCAAAAAGCCCCGCAGCATCCCCCCAGAGCTCTCCGGCAAAAAAAAACGCCTCAGAATTTCTTCTGAAGCGTTTTTGTTCAAGTCGGCGACTACCT
>ERZ1026860.261-NODE-261-length-40193-cov-18.487244_pt1 | contig 40193 bp, 29 predicted proteins | sample MGYA00380160_ERZ1026860 | MGnify/ENA primary metagenome ERZ1026860 (study PRJEB33269, sample SAMEA4719796) | human gut metagenome | biome: human-associated habitat; feature: organic feature; material: feces | place: Cameroon | collected 2013-10 ... | reverse complement strand
GAGGGAGTCTCCGTCGAGGAGCTTGCCTCCGACTATGGCACCCCTCTCTACGTCTACGAGGAGAACCGCATACGCGAGAACTACCGCCGTGCTTTGAACGCCTTCCGGAAGTTCTATCCTGACACCCGTTTCTTCTACGCGATCAAGGCGAACAACAACCTCGCCGTCGCAAGCATCCTGCGCCAGGAGGGTGCCGGGATTGACGCGGCGAGCGTCAATGAAATCCTTCTTGCGAAGGAGTTGATGCTTGGCGGCGAGGATGTCATGTTCTCCGGGAATTTCCTTTCCGACGACGACATCCGCCAGGGTCTGGAGTCTGGCGTGATCTTCAACCTGGATGACATTTCGATTCTCCCGCGTGTCCTCAGGCATGGCGTGCCGGAGATTCTCTCCTTCCGCGTCAATCCCGGCTATGGCGAATGCGACATCGGGGCATTTGTCTGCAATGCTGGTCCTGACGCCAAGTTTGGCCTTCATCCCGGCCAGGTTCTTGACGCGTACCGTGCCGCCAAGGCCGCGGGTGTCAAGCGTTTTGGCGCCCACATGATGCCCGGCTCCTCCATCCGCGACCCCGAATACTTCGGGTATGTGACGGGGCTCCTCATGGATCTTCTTGGCAGGGCAGGGCGTGAGCTCGGGATTGACTTCGAGTTTATCGACCTTGGCGGCGGCCTTGGAATCCCATACAAGCACGAGGACAAGCCCCTTGACATTGACGCGGCCGCCGAGAGCGTCGCGGAGGTCTTCAAGCGGAAGATTGCCGAATACGGTCTCAAGCCACCCAGGCTGATGATGGAGCCGGCGCGCTATTTCGTGGGCGACGCTGGGTATATTATCGGAAGGGTTCACTCAATCAAGGACTCGTACAAGAGAATCATCGGAACCGACATCGGGATGAATGTCCTCGCGCGCCCCACGCTTTACGGGGCATACCACCACATCTACGTCAACGGACGCGAAAGCGAGGAGAGAATCCCGCTTAATCTCTGCGGGCAGCTCTGCGAAAACACCGACCTCTGGGTCAAGGACAGGCCCCTTCCAAAGGGCACCGCCGAAGGAGACCTGGTGGTCGTGGAGAATGCAGGGGCATACGGATACGTCATGAGCTACCAGTACAATGGGCGGCTCAGGCCGGCGGAGGTGCTTGTGAATGGAACAAGCCACTACCTTGTCAGGCGAGCCGAAAACCACCAGGACGTGGTGGCGTTGATGAATGTCCCCGAATACCTCCGACGCGAGTGGGAGGGAAGCATCTGGCCGTAGCCGAAGCCCCCCCCTTCAGCGAGGGAGCCCCCATTCTTCAGATAGTTGTCCTGTAACCATAAAAGATAGGAGAAAAGAGAAAAATGAACCGCCACGTACTCTTCACAATCTCGCTCTTTGCAATCGCCGTCGCCTTCATGACTTCCTGCGCTACCAGGACCGCGTACATCCCCGAGGGGACGCGGGCCGAGGCAGTCACAGGGTTTTCCCAGGACGACATCGACGACACTGTCTACCGTGCGGTGGAGTCCCTGGTTTCGCTGGACCGCATCAAGGCTCCCGACGGCGCCGCCCGTGCGGTCGTGATAGTCGAGAATGTCACCAACGACACCCTTTCACGGGGCCGTGATTCCGACGCCCTGGCCGAGGGCCTTGGGCTGAGCCTCCGCGAGGAACTCACCAACTGCGGCAAGATAATCGTCTACAACACCGAGTTTGCCAGGTATGCGACGGTCGCCGTGACTCCCCAGTACATCCTTCGAGGCCGTCTGACCCAGCGCAATCTTCGCCAGGACAACAAGGACATCCAGATTGAGTACAGTCTGAACCTCACCCTGGTTGACCTGGCCACGGGGCTTGAGTTCTGGCAGAAGCGCATTCCTTTGAGGAAGCTTGCCGCCCGCAAGAACGTGATGTAGACCGAAGGGGACATTTCAAGGAAACGGCGGACTTTCCGCCTGGAACAAAAGGAGGAAATCGCTATGAAGTGGATTTTTGCATCGCTGTTGGCGCTCTTGTGTTCGGTTTCGCTGGTGATGGGCGCCGACGACGGCTCCGTCATCGCACGCGGCGTTGGCGCGACCTATCGCGCGGCAGTCAACGACGCCCTCAATGCCGCAATTGAACAGCACTACGGCATTACCATCTCCTCCAGCGAACGCCAGAACCAGCAGGACCAGTCCTCCAGCATCCGCCGCAGCGGAAGCGTCAAGGAGTCCGCAAGCGGAAGCGAAGGGGCGGTCTGGCAGGACACCGTCACGGGCACCGAGCAGAAGACAAGCGAGGAAACCAGCTCCTCCGACGAGAGGGCAACCCAGTCCACGGACCGCAAGGTGGGGACCACCGAGACCACCGACCGCGACATCGACCGCAGCTCCCAGGGGACAATCAAGAGCTACGAGGTGATTGAGGACTCCTTTGACGAGGCCAGCGGGCAGCACACGGTCAAGATCCGTGCGTATTTCGCCGACACCTACACGGCTCCCGCCGGGATTTCCACCCAGGGCCGCAAGTCGTCCCGCCCCCGCCTGGCGGTGGGTTCGCTCTACATGAAGGCAGGTTCCATCAATGTCCGTGGCGGCGTAGTCGACACCACGACCTGGGCGGAGCTTTATGCGCAGGAGTTGAACGTCATGCTCACCCAGAGCCAGAAGTTCACGGTCCTCGACCGCAAATACGATGCGGCGATTCGCAGCGAGCTTTTCAGGCTTGGCGGCGCGAACGCCTCTCCCGCTGACGCATCCAGGATTGCGCAGCAGCTGGGCACCGACTACCTCATCGTCGCCTCCGCGCTCTTCTGCGACGTCCCCATCACCGAGAACGTGAACCCTTACACCGGGCAGCCCCTGCCCACGGCTCCCATTCCGACCCCCTTCGTCTCCCTGACCTACAGGGTGATTCTTGCTCCGACGGGGGAGGTTGTCTGGACCGACACCATCAAGCTGGACGCCTCTGAGTTCACGACCGCCCCGAATCTTGCGGAGTTCATGTCCGCCAGCGCGGAGTATGCCGCGTCGCTTGTCGCGGAGGGCATCCAGTCCGCCCTCATGCCCTTCGAGGTTGTTTCGATTGCCTCCGACGGCATGGTTGTCATTGGCGAGGGCGGCAAGTCCCTTTCGGTCTCCGAGATTCTCACGGTCTATGCACTTGGCGAGGAAGTGAAGGACAGCCGCACTGGCGAGGTTCTTGACACCGTGGAGGTTCCCGTCGGGATGGTTGTCGTGGAGCGTGTAACCGAGAAGCTCAGCTATGCGCGCCTTGTGAACGGCGACCTTTCCAAGATTGGTCCCGGATGCCGCGTCCGCAGGGATCCCGGGTATGTTGACTCGAATGCCTCTGGCGCGATGCAGAACGCCCGCCCGTCTGTTCCCTATCCGCCCACCCAGGTGAAGGGAGTCGGCACAGGTGGCGGCATCGTCGTCCCGTTCTGATTAGAGGGGTTTTCCCGGGGTCGCAGTCGGGCGCAGGGGTGGCATTGGAGGATGGGGCTGCGCCTCGTGCGCCTATATGACTGCGCCGACGGCTACCGCCCATCTCCATGCTCCTCTTCTCCACAATCCTGTTTGCGCTGCTCTTTGCGCGTGTCGTCTGGCCGCTTCCGCTAGGGGTGGCCTGGCGTCTTGGCCTGGGCGTCCTCCTGGCGTTGGCTGCATTCAAGTTCCAGCTGACCAGGCTTCTGGGCGGCCCGATGTTCTTTGCACCACAGCTTCCCGCCTGGCTTCAGCTGTTTCTCTGCTGGCTGTACGCCATAGTCTTCCTGCTCTTCTTCCTGGTGGCGCTCTCGGAGCTTGCCCAGCTCTTCCCGTGGATGTGCGGGAAGGGCGTCCCCGCAAGAACCCATGGCATAATCAACGCGGCCCTCGTGGCAGTCGCGCTTGTTCTCGCAACATGGGGAATCTTCAGGGGAAATGCCACGCCACGGCTCCACAGGGTGACACTCGAATTCGACAATCTCCCCGAAAAGGCCGACGGAATGACAATCGCCTTCCTCGCGGACATACATGCGGACGTGGTGACGCGCTCCCCCAGGGTGGAAAAGATGGCCGCCCTGGCAAATGGGCAGAATGCGGACCTGGTCGTGCTCGTAGGGGACTTTGTCGACGGAAGGGTCGGGAAGGTCGCCTCCGAACTGGAGCCCCTCCGCAGCCTCTCGGCGCCCCTGGGAGTCTTCGGAGTCCCGGGAAACCACGAATACTACTCCGGGCTTGACGAATGGATGGAGCACTTGCGTTCCCTGGGAATCACAATGCTCAAGAACGAGAGTGCCGTCCTCGGGAATGGAGTCATATTGGCGGGTGTGACGGATCCCGCGTCGCGCCATGTCGGCGGCGAGCTTCCCGATGTCAGGAAGGCACTGGCCGGCACTCCCGCCGACAGCTTCAAAATCCTCCTTGCGCACCAGCCGTCCCTGGCGGCGGAGGCCGCCTCCGAAGGCGTCGACCTGCAGCTTTCGGGGCATACGCACGGCGGAATGATTCTCGGCATCGACAGGCTTGTCGGATTCTTCAATGACGGATTCTACTCCGGGCTCTACACGGTCGGGGAGAGGATGAAGCTCTATGTCACCAACGGTGCGGGAATCTGGAACGGGTTCCCCGTCAGGATTGGACACGAAGCCGAGGTCATTCTCCTGCAACTCAAGAGGACGCCCGCTCGATAAGCATTCCGAATCGCCGCATCTCCAGGACAATAGCTCCCCGTCCGCCGCCTATCAACAGGAGTCATTTCCCGTGAAAACCTTCTCCGCATTGAGTTTTCTTCTTGTCTGCGCCCTTTTGACTGGATGCCGTTCTACGGGCGACATGATAATCCAGTATGAGAACCATCTTCTTGTCGGCGCGTATTCCGAGGCGGCCGACATTACCCAGAGGGAGGCGGAGAGGAAGAACAACGACGAGTTGATGTGGAGGCTTCTCTGCGGCAACGCGAGGATGCTGGCGGCGGATTCGCCCTCGGCGGCGGAGCAGTTCGACCTGGCGGAAGACCTCTTCATCGCAAATGACACACAGTCGGTCTTCGCCTCCGCAGGAGAGAATACGAAGGCAATGCTCGGCAGCGACGCGTCCTTCAAATACAATGGAGTGGGGCAGGACAGGATCTTCTGCTGCCTCTACAAGGCGATTGAATACGCCGTGCAGGGAAATGTCGCCGCGACGCGCACCGAACTGAACCGCGCCTCACAGTATCAGGAAAACTGGCTCTTCGACCGCAGGAAGGATATCGCCAATGCCCAGGAACGGCTTGACAAGGAGATGTCGAAGGTTCCGGAAAAGGAGCGCGTGGCCGGAGTGGACGCATCCGGGGCACAGCGCGACCAGGTGCTTTCAGACGAGGCATTCCGCAATTCAGTGCTTGCAAGGTGCGGCATCGATTCCTCCGCCCCACTGGACTTGTCCCGCCTTGCGGAGGCCGATTACAGCAACGCGTATGTCGCCTACTTCACGGGAGTCTTCCGCTGGCTTAACGGCGATGGAGGCCGCGGATTCCTCAGGGACGCGGCCAATTGGCGGCCTGAATGCCATCCAGCCGCACAGGACTTCAACGCAAATTCAAGCGGGGCGACCCCGGGGAACGATGTCTGGATTTTCGTCGAAGACGGACTCTGCTCCTGCCGCGAGGAATGGCGCGTCGACCTGCCGCTCTTCATCCTCCCGGGGCTTGGACAGTATGTCCTCTACGCGGGAATGGCACTGCCCGCCCTGCTGGAACGGGATGCGGCCGCCATATCATACCAGGCGGTGACGCCTGAGTCCCCCGCGGGAACGCCACTCGCACTCCTGGAAAGCATCGACGAACTCCTCAAGGTAGAGTACGAAATCTACATGAAGGGAGCCATTGCACGCGAAATATCCCGGGCAATCGTAAAGACAAGCGCGCAAATTGCACTGGGAATCGCCGCTGACAATGCAGACAGCATGGGGGCGTTCTACTCGCTGAAGGCCGCGCAAATCGGAGCCGGCGCATGGGCCGCATCGACAACCGAGGCGGACATACGGTCCTGGGTGTCCCTGCCGAAATACGTCTACACACAGCATCTCCAAAGACCCGCCAACGGGAAAATCTCCCTCGTGGCAAATACCGCCACGGGAAACGAAATGCTCCAGCTTGATATCCCCGAGGGGAACACAATCGTCTGGGTCAGGAAACTCTCGCCAACAACCCCAATGGTCGCGAAAATTGTGACCTATCCATCACCACCAGGCGCGAGATAGTCTCGCGTCATATTATATAACTTATTGCACGAGAGGATGTTATAAATTATCGTTGCTCGTGCTTGCTTTTGCCTGGAAAGATTCATATAATACAGTCGGACAAGATTCAGATTCTCCCTTGTTCGTTTTTCTTCAACCAGTATCAAAAGCGACACACATGAAAAAATCATTCACCCTCATTGAGCTACTTGTCGTGATTGCGATCATCGCAATTCTCGCATCCATGCTTCTCCCGGCGCTCTCCAAGGCCCGCGAGAAGGCACGCGCCATCAGCTGCACCAACAACCTCAAGCAGATGCAGTTGGGCAACCTCCTCTACGGAAACGACTACGACGACTTCCTGCCGCCAATCCGCTTTGACGTCGGCGAAGGCTTCTTCGGGTGGTTCTGCTACAACCCCATCGTCCCAGGCACCCCCATGAAATACGAGGAATGGCTGGAAAAGGACCCCTTTACCGAACTTGAGGACGGAAAGGCCGACAAGTCCAGCTGGCACAAGGTCCTCCTCTGCCCCTCCTGCCCCACCAGCGAAAGGGTCATCGGCAACATCAGCTATGAGTGCAGTCTCGGCATGAGCTATGACAAGGATTGGAAGGCGGCTGGCCTTGACTGGTCAAAGGCCTGTGACTGGCACCGCATCAGCTCCATCAAGTACCCATCCATCCACATCAACTTCCTTGACGGCTCCAGAAGCAAGCCAATCGATTCCAAGTGGTTCTGGACCCATCCCGACTGGGTTGTCGAAAAGCGTGACTACTACTTCCGCCATGGCCGTCAGCTGAACTTCTCCGCGACCGACGGACACGTGGAAACCATGGACTACCAGAAGGCGATCACCTACAATCCCGGACCTACCCCCGCCGGCTGGTATGTCCACACCGACTACTACTGGTTCCCGAACGCCAATGTCGTCGGCGGCGATATCAGGTAGCCTAAGCTGACATAACTCGAAAAAAGCGGCTGTTCCCACACTCGGGAGCAGCCGCCTTTTTTTTGGGGGTGCCTGTTTTGACAGGAGTTGCCAGGCTGCCCAGGACAGGCTAGATGTTGCTGAAGAACTGGAATGACGCGTATGCGTCCTGTCCGTGCTCCGTTATGTCGAGCCCCTTGAGTTCGACGGTTTTGCTGACGCGCAGCATCCCGCACTTCTTGAGGACGTAGAAGAGGAGAAGCCCGGTTCCGAACGCCCATGCGCAGACCACGAGCGCGCCCAGTGCCTGGATGCCGAGGAACTTGAGGCCGCCGCCGTAGAAGAGCCCGACCATCTCGTTGCCGTAGCTGTATGAGACGGGTGCGGCGAAGAGCCCGACGGCCAGGGTGCCCCAGACGCCGTTCACGCAGTGGACGGAGACCGCGCCGACTGGGTCGTCAACATGGATCTTGTCGAAGAAGAAGACTGAGAAGACCACCAGGACTCCTGCGACGAGTCCGATGACGATTGACGCATTGGCCGTCACCAGGTCGCAAGGCGCCGTGATTGCGACGAGTCCCGCCAGGGTTCCGTTGAGTGTCATCGTAAGGTCTGGCTTTCCGATGACCGCCCAGGCGGTGAACATCGCGGCGATTGTTCCGGCGCAGGCTGCCAGGTTGGTGGTCATCGCGACCCGCCCGATTGAGCCGACACCGGCGGTGTAGCTTCCAGGGTTGAATCCAAACCACCCAATCCAGAGGAGGAAGACCCCCAGCGTGCCGATGATGAGGTTGTGCCCGGGAATTGGAATGGGCTTGCCGTCCTTGTGGTATTTGCCGATACGCGGTCCAAGCATGATGGCTCCGGCCAGCGCAATCCAGCCGCCGACGGAGTGGACGACTGTCGACCCCGCGAAGTCATGGAAGCCCAGCGCCTCCAGCCAGCCGGTGGAACCCTCCCCGAAGAGCGACCCCCACATCCAGTGGCCGCTGATGGGGTAGATGATTGCACTGACAAGACCGGAGTAGATCAGGTAGCTCCGGAACTGGATGCGCTCCGCAACCGCGCCGGAGACGATTGTCGCCGCGGTGGCCGCGAATATCGTCTGGAAGAAGAAGAATGTCCAGTCCCAGATTCCTTCGCCCCCGGAAAGGGAGGGCATTCCTGCGCCGCCCCAGCCGAAGACGCCCCCCAGCTTGTTGGCGCCGAACATGATTCCCGCCCCCAGGATGTAGAAGAGGGGAGCGCCTATCGCAAAGTCAATCAGGTTCTTCATCATGATGTTCGCAGAGTTCTTGGCACGCGTGAAGCCAGCCTCGACCATCGCAAAGCCAGCCTGCATCGTGAAAACCAAAATCGCGGCGACCAACGTCCACACGACGTCTATGTTGTGCTGAACCGATTCCGTAGCTTGAACTAGTGATTCCGTATCCATTGTATTGCCTCAATTCATTGGTTGAATCCAAAAAAGCGTGGTGCACAAAAGGAGAAAGGGGGACGCCTCAGCCTATCGCCTCGGGACCACGCTCCCCAGTCCGAATCCGTATGCACTCCTCCATCGGCAGGACGAATATCTTGCCGTCGCCTATCGACCCGGTACGGGCACCCTCGACTATGGCCTCAATCGTCCTGTCGACAAAGTCGTCGTTGACGGCTATCGCAAGCCGTATCTTCTTCAAGAGGTTCACCTCCTCCAATGCACCACGGTACATGTGGACATAGCCGCCCTGCTGGCCACATCCCAGGGCAGTGGTCACGGATATCTTGTAAATCTCACGGGAAAACAAGGACTGCTTCACCGTGTTCAGACGCTCAGGCTGGATGTAGGCAATTATGAGTTTCATGACTCTCCTCGTGTTTGACGCCAACCCCTCTGCAACACTCCTGGCGGATGAGAAGGACAATCCGCAAACGCAGAAGGACGGCCGCCTGACAAGCACAGGACATGCCAAAGCAAGTATGCACGCAAGAATACTATCTCAAACCTATAAATAATTACATATTCTGTAATCCACCCACAAAATACTATTCCAAATAATGTCTTTTCAGGGGGATTGTTTCAAAAGTAGAGAGTAGGGAGAAGAAGGTAGAAGGTAGTGCGTGGCTGGCGCGCGTGGGCGCGCCCGCACGGCCATTCTGCCGTGCGTCCCCTCTATGATTCCCTCTTTGCCGGAGCCTTGTCTTCAGGCTATGGCGTTGCAGGGGAGGCCTGAAGGGGTGTGGCCAATAGGTTGCAATAATTCCCTAACCTTCTTCTAACACAATGCTAACCAGTGGGTTAGGGCGGTCCAAAGGGGCTTGCCTAAAGTAGGTGCATCAGCCCGGGAAATGGGTTTGACGAGCAGGAGGCATCGCATTTTTCGCCTCCAGACGAACAAAAGGACAACAAATGAAGAAGTTCCATCTTTTCACACTCCTTGCGGCGCTTTTGCTGGCGCAGTCGGTTTTTGCGTCCTGGGATCTTGGACTTGACCTCCGTGCAAGATTCTACACCAACAACAACCTCCCCAATGACAAATACGGCGAGTCGGGCAGCACCAGCTTCGGACGTTTCCGCACGCGTGTCTGGGGAGCATACAAGACCGATGACTTCGGGTTCTACCTGAGGCTCGCCAACGAATTCCGCGACTACTACAGCCCCGAGTCCTCCTCCTCGAAGCAACGCTTCCCGGATGTCCTCTTCATCGACAACCTGTATGTCGAGACAAAGGATCTTCTCGGTGCGCTTGACATCCGCCTGGGACGCCAGAATCTCTCCTTCGGCTCCAAGAGAATCATCTCCGAGGGAACCCCCGGAGACGGATCCAGGGGAACTGCGTTCGACGGACTCCGCATCACCTGGAAGGGGGAGGAAAAACGCACGCTTGACGCATTCGCATTCTACCAGAGCGACGACGACTGGCTGCCCACGGCGGGCAAGACCCACGCCAACGGCAAAAGGCCAGGCGACTACGATTTGAATGGACTCGCACAGGATGAGTTCGCAACTGGACTCTACTGGCAGGACCGCTCGAACAAGAACTTCGGCTGGGACGCATACTATGTGGCCAAGTTCGAATATCGCGACGAGGACTCCAAGTTCCGCAGCGAGGGCAAGACCTCCAACACCCAGACCCTTGGCTTCCGGCTCCTGCCGGTCTTCTCCGAAAAACTCAAGGGCGAGGTCGAGGCCGCAATCCAGGCCGGCGACCACGGCCACCTGGCGGGGCTTGCCTACTCCGGGCTGACATACGTCCCCCGGAAGGGACAGGAACTGACCCTGGCGTGCCTCTACCTCACGGGCGACTCGGACGGACCCCGCGGAGAACACTCCTGGAAGTCGGTCTACAACCGCGAATCCTTCATCGGAGAGGCCGACTCCCCGATGTACTCGAAGAGCGACTACACAAATCTCGTCTACCCCCACCTGGCAGGAAAGTTCTCCCTGGGACGGGCCGGTAAGCTCAACCTCCAGGCAGGACCAATGTTCGCCGGAACGTCCGTGAATGGACGCGGACAGTTCAGGGGATTCTACGGACAGGCCAAGTGGAGCGCCAATCTCGAGGAACTCCTCGACTGGAAGTACGCCCGCAATACCACCCTCTCCGTCACAGGGGAGGCGCTCCGCAAGGGCAACTACTTCGACAAGGGCAAGCGCGATACCGCACTCCTGGGCAGAGTCGAACTGACCTGGAAGTATTAGGCGAAGGTCGGGGGAAGGGCGCTTCGCCCCTCCTCGCGCAAAAGCCGTCCCGCAGTGTTGGCGCTGTCGCGGAAACAAGTTGCAACGGCGCTAACACAATTCTAACAATTGCATTTCTAACATATTGCTAACAAAGGGGTTGTTTCAGTTTTTCCAGCTTTGTTTACGGTATGTGCGTTGTCAGAGAAAAAGGGATTGAAACGAAGAAATGGACCGCAGATGGCGGTCTGCAACAAGAAGGAGAAAACAAAATGAAGCTGATCAAGTCAATCATCCTTGCGGTTCTTGCCGCAGCAGGCCTTTATGTCCGTGCCGACGGTCTTGTCCTCAATGGCGCAGGTGCCAGCTTCCCGGCACCCGTCTACCAGCGTTGGACCAATGCCTACAGCGACGCCAATGGCGATGTGAAGGTCAACTACCAGAGCCTTGGCAGCGGCGCCGGCATGAACCAGATCCGCGCGAACACAATCGACTTCGCGGGCACTGACAACCCCCTGACAGCCGAAGAGCAGGAGCGGGACGGCCTCGTCCAGTTCCCGATGCTGACAGGCGGCGTGGTGGTCATCTACAATCTGCCCGGCGTCAAGGACGGCGAACTGAAGCTCTCCCCCGAAGCGCTGTCGGAGATCTACCTTGGCAAGATCAAGAACTGGGACGACCCGGTCCTGGCCTCCCTGAATCCGGGAGTCAAGCTCCCCAAGACCAAGATCACCGTGGTCCGCAGGGCTGACGCCAGCGGCACGAGCTTCATCTTCACCGACTACCTGAGCAAGGTCTCCCCGGAATGGAAGGAGAAGGTGGGCGCCGGCAGCGCTGTCAAGTGGCCTGTGGGCCTTGGCGGACAGAAGAACTCTGGCGTCTGCAACAACGTCGCCAAGATTGCCGGTGCAATCGGCTACACTGAATTCACCTACGCGGTCGAGGCGAAGCTGACGATGGCGAAGCTCCAGAACCAGGCGGGCGTCTTCGTGGACCCCACTCCCGACGCCTTCTCCGCCAGCGCAGCATACGCTGACTGGGCCTCCTCCGACGGCTTCTACATGGTCCTGACCAACCAGCCCGGCGAGGCCTCCTGGCCCATCACCGGCGTCACCTACATCCTCGTCCGCAAGGACTGCCCTGCCGAGAAGCGTGCCGCCCTCAACGCATACTTCAGGTGGTGCTTCGGGGAAGGCGGCGAGATGGCTCTCAAGCTGAACTACGTCCCGATTCCCTTCAACGTAGTCGACCTCTTCAAGGATTTGATCAAGTAGGCTGGCATAGCCACCCCGTCATGGCGGGCGGCGCGAGGCAATCCGCGCCGTCCGCCTTGCAAGGTCCAACGAACCACACCTCCTCTCATACCGGGAAATGAATTCGACAGACAGGCGATTCAGGCATCTCTGCTACTTCTGCGCCGGGCTTGCCGCACTCCTGATGCTGGGGTTCTTCGCGCAGATGACAGCCGCCAGCTGGGAGGCCTGGCGCCGGTTCGGACTCGGGTTCCTCGTCTCAAGGGAATGGAACCCCTCCGAAGACAAATACGGGGCGCTCGTCCCCCTCTGCGGAACCCTCTTCACCACCGTCATCGCGCTGGCTCTTGCCACGCCGCCTGCATTCGCGGCCGCAAACTACCTCGTGGATGCGCCAAAGAAGGTCTCCTCGATTCTCGGAAACATGATCGACCTCCTGGCTGCAATCCCGAGCATCATCTACGGAATGTGGGGCCTCTTCGTGCTCGCCCCGTTCATGCAGGAGCACGTCCAGCCATTCCTGGTCGATACACTGGGACTGGGTGGGACATTCCTCTTCAGCGAATACTACAACGGATTCGGACTCTTCACGGCGGGGGTCATCCTCGCAATCATGATCCTCCCATTCATGTGCGCCACAATGCGGGACGTCCTTCGCATGACGCCCCCCGTCCTCAAGGAGGCCGCATTCGGGGTGGGATGCACGCGCCACGAAGTCACGAAGGACATCCTGCTGCGCTACGGAATCCGGGGACTGCTCGGAAGCGTCTTCATCGGATTGGGACGCGCCCTGGGCGAGACGATGGCGGTGCTCTTCGTCATCGGAAACATGATGGAGCTGCCCGACGGCGTCTTCGGCTCCACGACCACAGTCGCCGCCACCCTGGCGAACAACTTCGCGGAGGCGGACGGGCTGCAGCGGAGCACCCTCTTCGCCCTCGGACTCACGCTCCTTGCAATGAGCTTTGCAATCCAGGTGGTCGCCCAGCGGCTCATTGCAAAGGCGGAGTAAGGGATTGACCCATAGCACCCATAGTTCAAGATGAAAGAAAGAAGCCTCCTTAAGAGAAAAGTTGTAGACAGGGTCAGCAGGTGCTTCTCGCTTCTCGCGGTGGCGCTGGCCGTGGCGGCGATGCTCTGCATCCTCTGCACGGTGGCGTATCATGGCTGGCAGGCGCTCTCCCTCGACTTCCTGGTGAAGCGCTCCGCTCCATACGGCTGTGGCGGCGGCGTCGGAAACGCCATCCTGGGAACCCTGGCAATCACCCTGGGAGCCTCGGTGGTCGCAGTCCCGCTGGCGCTGCTGGCGGGCATCTGCCTTGCCGAATACGCGCATGGCCGCGTCGCCAACGTCCTGAGATTCTCCGCCAACGTCATGATGGGAATGCCCTCGGTGCTGGTTGGGCTCTTCATCTACATGGCGGTCGTAGTCCCGACAGGGCACTTCTCGGGCTTCGCCGGGTCGCTTGCGCTGTCGATTCTGATGTTCCCCGTCATCATGAGGACTACGGAGGACATTCTCAGGCTGGTTCCCGGTTCCCTCAGGGAGTCTGCCCTTGCCCTCGGCATGTCCCGCCCCCGCGCAATCCTCTGCATTGTCTGCAAGAGTGCCAGGAACGGCCTTTTGACGGGCGTCCTCATGGCGGTCAGCAGGGTTTCTGGCGAGACTGCCCCGCTTCTCTTCACGGCGCTCTTCGCCGACAGCTGGGTTTCGGGGTATTTCACGCAGCCGACCCCGAGCCTGCCCGTCCTCATCACCGAATACACCACGAACAGCCCCTTTGCCGAAATGCACGCGATGGGGTGGGGCGCATCGCTGGTGGTGATGGCAATCATCTTGACAGTCAATGTTTCGACGAGGCTCTTCCTGGGGGAGAGGCAGGCAAACGCCTAGGCAGCCTGGGAAATCCCCCGTCCACAACCCAAAACACCACACGGAAATGCCAATCAAGATCGAGGCGAGAAACCTGAATTTCTTCTACGGCAGCCACCAGGCGCTCTTCGACAACAACCTTGCAATCGAGGAGCACAAGATCACCGCCGTCATCGGCCCGTCGGGCTGCGGCAAGTCAACCCACCTGAGGACATACAACCGCATCTTCGAACTATATCGCGAACAGCGGGCCGAAGGACAGGTGCTCCTGGACGGGAAGGACATATTGGCGAAGGACGTGGATGTGCTGGAATTGCGCCGCAAGGTCGGGATGATCTTCCAGAAGCCAACCCCATTCCCCATGAGCGTCTTCGACAACGTGGCATATCCCCTGAGACTGCACTTCAAGCTCTCCAGGAGGGAGATTGAGGAGCGTGTCGAGGAGGCGCTCAGGGGAGCATCCCTCTGGGAGGAGGTGAAGGACAAGCTGCACGGCAGCGGACTCGCACTCTCGGGGGGACAGCAGCAGAGGCTCTGCATAGCCAGGACTATCGCCGCAGAACCGGAAGTCCTGCTGATGGACGAGCCGACAAGCGCAATCGACCCGGTGGCGACGCTCAAGATCGAAAACCTGATGAACAGCCTCCGCGAAAGGTACACAATCGTAATAGTCACACACAATATGCAGCAGGCGGCCAGAATCAGCGACAACACGGCCTTCTTCTACAAGGGGACGATTGTGGAATACGGGCCCACGCCGCAGATATTCACAAATCCCTCGAAGAAGCAGACCGAGGAATACATCACAGGGAGGTTCTCATGAACATGAAGGCACATTTCACAAATGCGATGGAGACCCTTAAGGGAATGCTTGACGAGGCGTCCGCCTCGGCAGAAAGGGCCGTCCGCGACGCCGTCCAGGCCGTCACCACCCTTGACGGCGATCTTGCACGCCGCGTCATCAATGGGGATGAACGCCTGGATCATTCGGAAGTCCTCATCGAGGAGGAGTGCCTGAAGGTGCTCGCGCTCCACCAGCCAGTCGCATGCGACCTCCGGGAGGTGGTCACTATCCTGAAGGTGAACGGAGAAATCGAAAGGGTTGGAGACTTGGCGGTGAATGTCGCGGAACGGGTGGAGGACCTGGCAAAATACAGCGACGGACGACTCCGGAGGATGGAATTCTCAAAAATGTCCGCCGAGGCATGCGCAATGCTGCGGCAGGCCCTTGACGCACTCAACAGCGGAGACGCCGCAATGGCAGAGGAAATAATACGGCACGATGACGTGGTGGATGAAATACACCGCGAAAACTACAGCCTCGTGAGAAACGACATCCTCGCAGACCCGCAGGGCGCACAATACTACCTGAATGGACTCACTATCTCACGATGCCTCGAAAGAATCGCAGACATCGCCACCAACATCGCAGAAGACCTTATATATCTCGAAACAGGACGAATAGTTAGGCATAAGACAGACAGAGAGTAGGGAGAAGAGGGTAGAAGGTAGTGCGTGGCTGGCGCGCGTGGGCGCGCCCGCACGGCCATTCAGCCGTGCGTCCCCTGTGTGTGAATCCCTCCTCCCTCCTCCCTCCTTTTGACGGAATCCCACTGCAAAGTGTCCACGCACTCCCCTCTTTTCCCTTCTCCCTCCTCCCTACTTTTGACGGAATCCCACTGCAAAGTGTCCACGCACTCCCCTCTCCCCTCTTCTCCCCCCTCTCTACTTTTGACGGACGCCCACTGCAAAGTGACCACGCACTCCCCTCTCCCCTCTTCTCCCTATTCCCTACTTTTGACGGACGCCCACTGCAAAGTGACCACGCACTCCCCTCTCCCCTCTTCTCCCTATTCCCTACTTTTGACGGACGCCCACTGCAAAGTGACCACGCACTGCCTTCTTCTCCCTCCTCCCTCCTCCCTACTTGACGGAAGCCCACTGCAAAGTGTCCACGCACTCCCCTCTCCCCTCTTCTCCCTCCTCCCTACTTGACGGAAGCCCACTGCAAAGTGTCCACGCACTACTTTCTTCTCCCTTCTCTCTTTTCCCTACTTCCTATGAAAGAAGATATTCGTGTCCATTCGTGGTTCTCCCTTCAATGGACACGTGGCGCTTCTGCCGCGCGGGCGCGCTCAAGCGCGCCAACCACATGTTATTTCGCAGCGGCGAGGCAGAGGTCATAGTTTGCCTGAAGATTACTCCAGAATTCAGGACCCGTTCCGAAATATTTACCTAGCCGTAATGCGGTGTCTGCGGTAATTGACCGTGTTCCCCTGACAATAGCATTGATCCTTGGCGTCGGGACACGGATGTCCATGGCAAGCTTGTTCTGGCTGATTTTCATCGGCTTCAGAAAATCCTCCAGAAGAATCTCGCCTGGAGGAATCGCTTTTCTAGTCCTAATCATGAACGCCTCCATAATGGCAGTCAATTATTACGATGTCATGGATATAACCGTCCCGTCATGTAAAACAGAATCACCGCGCGGGGCGCGCTCAAGCGCGCCAACCACGCACTACCTTCTCCCCTCTCCTCCCTCCTCCCCACTTGACGGAAGCCCACTGCAAAGTGACCACGCACTACTTTCTCCCCTCTTCTCCCTACTCTCTACTTCCTATGAAAGAAGATATTCGTGGTCCATTCGTGTCCATTCGTGGTTCTCCCTTCAATGGACGCGTGGGGCTTCTGCCGCGCGGGCGCGCTCAAGCGCGCCAACCACGCACTCTCCTCTTCTCCCTTTTCCCTACTTTTGACGGAAGCCCACTGCAAAGTGACCACGCACTACCTTCTCCCCTCTCCTCCCTACTCTCTACTTCTTTACCATTCCACCTTGATTTCGGGGAGTTCCTTTTGGAGGAGGTCCTCCAGTCCGATCTGCCAGTGGCATCGGTTATATGCGTCCCTTGTTCCGGTGGTGGAGTGGATAGTGGAGGGTGTTTGCACCCGCAGGACCATCTCAAGTCCTCCGAGAACCTTGACGAGCATCCTGGCCTGGTTTGCGGACTCGTTGGTCCACTCCGCTGGTGTTGGCATTGGGACCCTGAAGGTCTGCCTGGATGACTTTTCCCCTTTCTTCAGAGCTGCCGGCCCCAGGATTCCGCTTCCCAGGAGGGTCTGTGGATCCTTTGAACGGATGGCCACCCTTGTGCGCCGGCCGGTTGCAGTCTTGTAGACATTCACGCCATCGACTATGATGCCGGGAGTCCTTTCGAGGAACTCGCGGATTGCCTTCTCGTCCTGGGAGCTCTTGCATTCTCCCTTGGACGCGGCAAGGAAGAGTCCCTCGACGATTCCGGCGGCGTTGTCGGGGACGTAGTACTCCAGGGTTGCCCTTGCGGAGCCGTCCTGGAGGAAATCCATTGATGCCTCGATGGTCAGGGCGTGGAGAGTTGCCGCAGATGCGAGCATTGTCCAGAGGGCGAGTCTTTGTAGGAGAAATTTCATAGTGCGGGGTATATTTATCGGCTGTTGCTTTCTTCTGTTCCGCGGGGCATTCGCCCCCTCCTTGAAATCCATTTCGCGGAACTGTGGATAAGATAATATTCCTTCCTTCCAAGAGGAGTTTTTTCTCGCGCCGAATGTCCTTTGACACAAGCACATACAATGAAGCGCTCGCAGACGCGGCATCTATTTTGGCGTGCCGTCTGCCGTCCGCGGAACGTCCCTTCTTCTATCTGCATCTTGGGGCGGAATACGACCTGGCTGGATTCTTCGACGCGCCGCCAGCGGAAATCCCCCTCCACGAACTTTCGCCGTCCCTGCCCCGCGTCAGGACCCTTGACGGCGAGGAGGCACGGCTTCTTGCAGGGCGCATCGAGGGGGTGCCCGTCCTGGCCTCCGCAGGAGCTCGTCGGGTTGCGGACGGACATGGCGCACTGGCGGCACTCTTCCCGACCGCCCTCGCCTCCATCATGGGAGTCAAAAACCACATCTTCCTGGACACGGCAATCAGTCTCGTGTCGGAGTTCAAGGCGGGACGCTGGGGAATGCTTGCGGACTTCGTGAGCGACTTTGCATTCTCGCCCCTGGAAGGGCTTCATGGAATGCTTGACAAGCCATTTCCCGACCTGGCGCATACCATCGACCAGAGCCAGAATTCCGAAATCCTCAATGCAATGGCGGATTTCGGGGAGCCACCCAGACTCTGCATCTACCACGGCATCCCGGGATTCCACCTGCCGACCTCAGCCGAGGCCGCCAGAAGCCGAGCCATCGGCGCGGATTTCCTGGGGCACGACCTGGTGCTCCATGTAATTCTCTCCCACGCACTTGGATGCCATGTCTCAGCGCTCGTCCTGGCGGGGGTCCAGCTCCTTCCGGGATTCCCGCGCTCCTTTACGCGTGACGAGATGCGCGAGACTGGGCTCTTCTGCTCAGGGCAGCTGCGACAGGGGCTGCGCCGCGCAATCCTCGAAGTCCGCCGCGCCTCCGAAGGATATGCCGAAAACATCCTTCCGGAGTCCGACGCCGACGAAGTGCTATGCCGGAATATCAAGCTGAGCGCGACCCGCTCGTCGCCGCTGAAGGCGTTTTTGCGCAGAGAACCGCCAACCCAGGAACCCACATGACCAGCCGCGCCTGCAAATTCCTCCTCGTCCTCATCCTGTTTCTCGGCGCGTTCACGCTTCGCGCCGCGGGGAACGACCCCGCCAGACGCCTCTGGATGAACGGATACGAGGCAATGACAAAGGCGGACAAGTCGCTCACGGAGAATGCGGACCTTGCCGCGCTACATGGCTACGAGAAGGCGTTGCAGGTCTTCCAGGATGTCCAGAACAAGTATCCGGGCTGGAATGTCTCCCTGATTACATACCGAATCGAATACTGCCGCAAAAAAATCGCGGAAATCAAGGAGGCGAACAGCCAGAATCTCGAGTATTTGACGAAGGACGAGCTGTTTTCGCGCATTTCGACCCAGGCACAGGAGGTGCAGTCCCTCAAGGAGCGACTCTCCTCCTCGGCGCAGGAGTTGGAACGCCTCAGGCAGTCTTTGGAACGCGCCCGCGCCGAGGCCGCGTCCCTTGCCGCCAACGAGGAGAATATTGAAATCCTGAAGAGGGACAGGGAGGTCCTGAAAGGCCAGGTGCGGACGTTGACAAGCCAGCTCAACTCCCAGAAGGAGGAGCTCAAGCGCGCCCAGACTCCCGACCCCAGGGTGTTGCAGGTGGACGAACTTACGGAGCAGCTGAAGCGCTCCCAGGCTGAATTGGCGCGCACGGGGCGCACCCTCGAACAGACTGCCAAGATGCGCGACGACCTCCTTGCGCAGAACCAGAGGGACGGACGCCAGCGCGCCCAGCTCGAATCCGAGAAGTCGGAGCTGCAGCGTCTGCTTGAGAACGAGCGCGGCCTCCGCGAGAAAGCCGAGCTTGAATTGCAGAAGAGCCGCCTTTCTGTCAAGTCCTTGCAGGAGGAGATGCAACGCCTGCAAAGCGAGAAGCCCGTTGACGCCACCCTCTCCGAACAGGAGGCCGCGGCGTTGCGGAGCCAGTTGGCTACGACTGACGAAAAGCTCCAGTCTGCGCGGATGGAGTTGCTCAATGCCGAACGGAAGCTCAAGCTGGCGGAGATGTCGGTCACCAGGCTCTCCGAGGAGCTCTCGGAGGAGCGCATTCGTTCGTCGACGAATGCGGATGCCGTCTCGGAGCAGTTGAGGTCCGCAGGGGCTTTGCACCAGGAGAATGCGGAGCTTCGCGACCAGGCGACCCGCCAGGAACGGTCGATTTCGGCAATGCGGGAGATGCTCTCGTCGATGGAGAGGAAGGCCTCCGAGAACGAGGCGAAGATGGCTGAGATGGCCGCCGAGTCAAATGCCCTCAAGTCGCAGGTGGCTTCGCTGCAGACGCAGCTGGAGGCGACCCAGGCCGATCTCCAAATTGCCGAGGAGAAGCAGAAGCTCATCCTCTCCGCCAACCAGGCGTCCGACGGGATTGTCGAAACCGCAGTGGAGGCGGAGACGGAACGGGGGCGGCTCTCCAGGAAGGTCGCCGAACTGGAAGTGGAGCTCACCGGGGTGTGGGAGGAGCTTTCCCGCGAACAGGCCGCGAGCCGACAGGCGCGGGAACAGGTCGCCTCGCTGAATGCCAAGGCAGACGACGCGTCCGCGCGAATCTGGCAGGAGCGTTCCGAGGAGCTTCAGCGGCAGATTGAGAGGATGGAGCAGCGCCAGAGCGAACTTGAGGGCGCCCTGGTTCGCCGCGACCAGGAAAAGCAGAGCCTCGCCAGGGAATTGGACGAGCTGAAGGGCCAGGGGGCGGGAGTCCCGCTCCCATCCATGACGACGGCATCGCGCCCCGCCGGCCTGGAGGTGCCAGTGGCACTGCCGCGTCCCGAGGAGGGCGTCTCCCGGGAAAGCGGTCTTTCCGCGCCCGACCAGGTCATCCTCAAGGGGTTTCTGAGGCAGGGGGTTGACGCGGAACGCGCTGGGAAGCTGGAGGCGGCCCAGTGGAATTACCAGCAGGCACTCTCCCTCCAGCCAGATAACTTCCTAGCCATGAAACGGCTGGGAATCATTGCCTCGGGCGCTGGAAACGATGGCGAAGCCGCAAGGTATCTCTCCGCCGCCACAAGGGTGAATCCAGATGACACGGAGGTGCTAATCGCACTGGGATTCGCACAGCTCCAGCTGAAACAACCCGAATGGGCACTGGCAAATCTCACCCGCGCCAGCGCACTCAAACCCCAGGACCCCAAGACGGCACGGCTGCTGGGAGTCGCCCTGGGAGTCCTGGAGTGGCGCGAGGCGGCTATGGTCCAGCTGAAGAAGGCGCTGGAACTTGACGGAAAAGACGGGGAGGCCGCATTCAATCTGGCAATGCTTGCACTCACACGCTCCTCTGAACTGGATTTCCAGGCACGAAGGAAACCCGCATACAGAGGAGCACTCGAACATCTCGCCTCCTCCATGCGAAAGGAGGGGCTTGACTGGTATAGGAAGGCCGTCGAAAATGGAGTGCAGGAAGACCCGAAGTTAGAGGAAGCACTTTCTCGTTGATACATAACTACTTGGAAATAAACAACTTATGAAGATTGTCCATGTTGCAGCTGCTATTGCGATGCTCCTCGCCTCGGCCTGCCTCGCCCCAGCCCAGGAACTGGGGGCGAACCGCGCCGCATTCTTCGAGATGGCAAAACGCTACGAGGTGAAGGCGACTGACGAGCCCCCCGTCTGGGCGCTTCGCCGCGACCGCCCCCTCTTCCGCCTCGCCTGGCTCTCGGACTTGCACATCGACAGCCAGGAGCGCCTTGAATATCATCGGCGCCTCCTTGCGCAGATACGGCAGGATGTCCACCCGACGGCAGTGCTGGTCACAGGTGACAACATCGGCCTTGGGAACAATCCCGTCCAGCGCCTCAATGTCCTGAAGTCGCTTCTGTCGACGACTCTTGGCGAAGACATCCCCTCGATTGTCCTTCCCGGGGACAATTGGCCCCAGGGATACGACCAGGTCTTCGGCTCCACTAAGTTCGCCTTCACCCTCGGGGGAGTCAGGTTCATCTGCGCGTCGCAGGACGCGGCGGGCCGCACAAACGGCTGCTCAATCTATTCTCCGGAGACCCTTGCGTGGCTCAACCGCCAGTTCGCCACCGCAGGAAACCGCCCGGTGGTCTTCGTCCAGCACGAACCCATTGAGCCTCCGTCGACTCTCGACGCGCCGAAGGTGGCCTCGCTGATGGACCGCACGCCGCAGGCGTTCCTGGCGCTGGGGGGACACTTCCACCTTAACCTGGAGTTTAAACACGGACACTGGAGGCAGTGGGTCGCCCCCTCCACCGGACATTCGCACCGCCCCGCATTCAAGGAGCTCCGGTTCTACTCCGATTGCGTCATCTCGCAGGATTGGGAGGAGGGCGTTGACGGCACATACCGCCCAGTCAACAAGTTCCTCCGCGCCGACATCCCGGAGGAATGCCGTGAGAATCTCCTGGTCGTCAGGAGATTCTCGATGGAGGAGCCGTCGCTCATGCCCCCAAGGCCATTCGTGAGCGACCCCGGGCTGGATGCCCGCGCCGAAGAGCTCACCAGCCGGCTGATGCGGTTTGCGCTCCAATACGGACTGAAGAAGGGGATTTGACGAACCATGCCTGTCAAGTTGATGAGTCTTGAGGAGGCCGCCGCCTTCCTGATGATGGAGCCAAAGGAGCTCCGCGCCCTGGCGACTTCTGGGGAAATCCCATGTATCTACCAGGGCAGCAGGATGCTCTTCGAACACGGGGAACTGGATACCTGGTACTCAAACCGGCTGGTCACACACCAGCCCGTCAAACACCAGGAGTACGCAAAGATGGTCCCGGAGGAGATGAGTCTGGAAAAATACTGCAGGCCAGAACTCATGGAACCATGCCTCCAGGGAAAGACAAAACCCGCAATCCTGCGCTCACTCGCTAAACTCGCGGAAAACGCAGGAATGCTATACGACCCGGAGGAGTTCCTCGAAAATATCAGGGAACGGGAGGAGGTGTCGTCGACGGCAATGGCAGAGGGAATCGCACTCGTCCACCCGCAAAAACGAGACGAGTATACCTGCGTGGAACCATTCGTCGCTATCGCAAAAAGCCAAACGCCAGTCTTCTTCGGAGAGCCTAACGGCGTCCCGACGGACATTTTCTTCCTGATATGCTCCCCCGACTCCACAGAACATATCCAAATCCTGGGAAAGGTCTGCCAAAGGGCCGCAAATCCTAAGTTCCTCGAATCTATCCGAAACGCCTCCACGCCAAATGAAATGATGGACGCCGTCCGGGAATAGCCCGGAAGGCAGATACGCGCCGCTGTCCTGTTTCCGGACCACGAAATACAGGAGTGGAACCACGAAACACGTGGTCAGTTTTTGAACCACGAATGGACACGAATGGACACGAATAGAGGCAGTTTTTAAACCACTAATGGACACTAATGGACACTAATGGACACTAATGGACACGAATAAAGGAGTGGAACCACGAAATACACTATCTACGTTTTTTCGTGTTTTTCGTGTTTTTCGTGGTTAAATAATTCTTTTCCCATTCGTGTCCATTCGTGTACATTCGTGGTTCTTACTCTCTCCCCCTGCTATCTCTTTCGTGTGTTTCGTGTTTTTCGTGGTTCAAAACACACACCATCTACATTTTTTCGTGGTTCGTGCCGTCCTTTTCTATTCTTCAGAGCGTGATGCCGTCTTTGAAGATTGCGATTTCCTGGCAGTGGTTGACTTCGTTGCGTGCGCGCATTTCTCCCGACGCGATTGTCAGGACGGTTTCCAGGAACTCCTCGACATTTGGGTTTGCCATGGCATCCCAGTCGATCCAATGTGGTTTTTTCTGTGCGAGGGAGTGATTGGTTGCGACCTTGACAGTCGGGACGACCGTTCCGAAAGGCGTCCCCCTTCCCGTGGTGAATATTACGAGGTGGCATCCTGCGGCGGCCAATGCCGTGGACGAGACCAGGTCGTTTCCCGGGGCGCAGAGGAGATTCAGTCCATTGGTCTCTATCCTCCGGGCGTATTCCAGCACATCCACCACTGGCGAGAAGCCGCCCTTCTGGACGCATCCCAGCGACTTTTCCTCGAGCGTGGTGATTCCTCCCGCCTTGTTTCCGGGGGAGGGGTTTTCCCCCACGGGCTCGCCGTGTTTCAGGAAGTAGCTTTTGAAGCCATTGACCATGGCCGCGCACTTTTCGAATACTCGTCGGTCAATGCATCGGTTCATGAGGAGCGTCTCCGCGCCGAACATTTCCGGCACCTCCGTCAGCACCGTGGTGCCCCCCTGGGCGACGAGCCAGTCGGAGAACCGTCCCACGAGGGGATTTGCGGTCAGTCCGGAAAAGCCGTCGGATCCTCCGCATTTCAGTCCGACCCGCAGTTGTGAAACGGGTATTTCCGTGCGTCTGGTTGGCCTCTCCACCTGGAGCTCCGCCAGCAACCGCCGCCCCTCCGCGACCTCGTCCTGGACATCCTGCGCCACGAGAAAGCGGACATTCAAGTCGGAGACATCCCCCAGGCGCCGCCGAAAGCTCTCCATCGTATTGTTTTCGCAGCCAAGCCCCAGCACCAGCACGCCGCCGGCATTTGGATGGCGCACAAGCGACGCCAGCAGGTCTGCCGTCATCTCGTGGTCCCTCCTCAGCTGGGAGCAACCGTATGGGTGGCAGAGTGCGACTCCACCGACTTCCGCAGCCAGCTGCCGTGCCAGGGCGTTGACGCATCCCACTGTCGGGATGACCCATAGGTCGTTGCGCACGCCGACTTGCCCGTCCTTGCGCCGGTATCCCTGGAATGTGCGGGTGCAATGGACCTCCACGGGGGTGAAATCCGGGTGGTATTCGTATTCCAATTCCCCCTTCAGGTTGGTCGCCACGTTGTTGCAGTGGACATGCTCCCCCTGGGCGATGGGGGCTGTGGCGTGTCCGATTGGCATGCCGTATTTCACGATGTCGTCGCCCTGGGCAATCGGGCATCGCGCATACTTGTGTCCGTCCTCCCCGACTTCCACATTGTCCTTTGGATGGATGATCATGAGTGTTCCAGCCCCTCCGCTACTGCCTGTGTGAAGCCGGGGATGCCATTCAGGTCCATGCCCCAGAACTCCGTGTTTCCGAGGATTTCCGCAGTGCCCGGACGTCTCTCAAAGAAGGCCGCCACCTGTGGCGTATCCTGGAATGGGCATGTGCGGTAGAAGTCTATGAGATATGACATTGACTTTGTCAGGCATGGGGGCAGCTTTCCGAAGAGCGCCGTGTAGTCCAGGAGGGTCGGCAGGACTCTCACGCGCCACTTTGAGACGGAGTTCAGGGCGATGGAGAGAAGCCGGTGTTCCGCGAATGGGTTTGCGAAGCGTTCCAGCACCGCCTGGGCGTAGGATTTCTTCTCATCTTCGGGCAGACGCACGGTCGGCATCACCTCCTCGAAGAGAACCCGGCGCAGGAATGCACCGAACCTCTCGTCCCGGACCATCTCGTCCACGTATGTCAGTCCTGCCAGATGCGCCCCCAGGACGCTTGATGTATGTGCGCCGTTCAGGAACCGCACCTTCCGGGTGCGGTAGGGAGCCAGGTCCTTGACCAGGCGGACATCCAGCCCCGTCTTCTCAAAGGGCAGCTCCTTCGACAGCCACTCCGGACCCTGGATTGCCAGAAAAAAGAAGGGCTCGCCGCAGACCATAAGCCGGTCCTCAGCCCCAAGCTGCCGGAAATAACGCCCGCAATCCTTCTGGGGGAATCCCGAGACAATTCTGTCCACAAGGGTATTGCAGAATACGCATTCGCGTTCCACATATTCCGCCACGGAGGACTCCCCAGAAAGATACTTCAGCACGCATTCGCGGAGTCTGTCGCCGTTTGCCTCGATGAGTTCGCAGGGCAGGAAGACCAGGCCGGGAAGGCCAGCCTCGCAACGCGCCGCCAGCAACCTCGCCACCTTGGAAGGAAAGGTGTCCCCCCCCGCACGATACTCGATGCCAGCCTCCGTGGTGTTGGAGAAGACAAAGCGCAATTCGGGAAGACGCGCAGTCGCCAGGACGGACTCCCACTCTGCGACGGGGTCCAGGCACCCCTTCACGCACTCCACCAATTCAATGGACTCCACAGGCTTCCCGTCAAGGACGCCACGCTGGACAATGTGGTACAAGCCATCCTGGTCGTTGACCCGGCGGCAGGCCTCAATGCCGCCGCGGGGCTTGACAATCTGAACCGCACCGTCAAAGCCCGAGACGCGGTTCATGCGCTCCACCAGCCAGTCAAGAAAGGCACGGATGAAATTCCCCTCGCCAAACTGGAGGACCTTGACGGGACGGGCAAGTGGTGCAGAACGCCTGAGTAATTCCATAGATGCAAAGACAGAAGCAAGCCAAGTGTGGGCGGAGACAAACGCGACAAGCCGCGAATTGCGGTACAACCACCCCTAATTTAATAACACGGGGAGGAAACCTCCAATCTGTTTCAAGGCGATGCCACGGGGCAGGCCACCAGATTTCGTTGCCTTTCCCCCGAAATCCACGAAAAACCCGCTTTTTTGTCCAGAAGGGCTTGTTTTCCTATGAATCTTTGCAGATAATAGTAATGCGGCCGATTTGGCGACCGCCCCTTTTCGCCATCCCCTTTCCAGGTTTTTCAAGTTGTTTCCCCAGAATAGTCACTGATTCACTTCCATTGAAGTCATTTGTCAAAATGAAGAAATCCTTTACCCTCATCGAGTTGCTTGTCGTCATTGCCATCATCGCAATCCTGGCCTCCATGCTGCTGCCCGCGCTCTCCAAGGCCCGCGAGAAGGCCCGCGCCATCAGCTGCACCAACAACATGAAGCAGATCCAGCTGGGCAATCTCCTCTATGCCAACGACTACGATGACTACCTGCCCCCAATCGCCTTCCGTATCAACGAACCCGCGTCAAACCCCTGGGGAACATACGGCGACAACATCACCATGGGCGACATCTTCTTCTGGTTCACCCTGAACCCCATCATCCCCGGCACCCCAATGCCCGGCTCGGAATGGCTGAAGAAGGACCCGCTGGCCTATATCGAGCAGGACAAGGAGGACAAGTCAAGCTGGCACAAGGTGCTCCTGTGCCCCAGCGCCGCAAAGAGCGACCGCGTCATGGGCAACATCGCCTACCAGGCCAACGTGGGCATGAGCCACTCCCTCTATATCCAGGGCTGCACCTGGATGCACCAGAGCATTGGCGATTCGTCAATCTACGGCGCAAAGGCCGCCACATGGCACCGCGTCTCCTCCATCAAGTACGCCTCCATCCACGTCAACTACGTCGACGGACTTAAGATGCCCTATTCCTTCGGCACCATGCCCGCCACCTGCGCACGCTATCTCTCCGACATCGGCCTGCCATACTTCCGCCACGGCCTGAATGCAAATCTCTCATTCACCGACGGACACGTGGAGGCAGTCAACTACGACAAGTCCCAGAAGAGGAACCACGACAACGGTGACGAATTCTACCTCTGCACGGACTACTACTGGTACCCCGGCGTCAACATGCCTGGCGGCGAAAAGAGGTAGTTGAAGGATAGACAACTGAACAGAGTGCGGCGGCGTGGCATCCACGGCGCCGCATTCTCTTTTAGGGGAGCATACCCTCGTCGAGGCTTCACTGCGAGCGAATCCCACGGCGAGAAAGTCTCCCCTCCTGGAGAATGGATTGTTTTAGTATTCGGATGACTTGACATTCGGCTGTGTTTTTCATACAATGGAGGTGGTCATGCATACTTCGGTAGATGTATACCATGCAATCCACCTCAAAATAATAAAGGACAGACGTAATGAAGAGAACCTTCACCCTCATCGAGTTGCTTGTGGTGATTGCGATCATCGCAATCCTGGCCTCCATGCTGCTGCCCGCGCTCTCCAAGGCCCGCGAGAAGGCCCGCGCCATCAGCTGCACCAACAACCTGAAGCAGTTGCAGCTGGGCAACCTCCTCTATGCCAACGACTATGACGACTATCTGCCCCCAATCCACTTCCGCATCAACGAGCCCGCAACCAATCCATGGACTCCGGGCGGCAACAATATCACCATGGGTGACGTCTTTTACTGGTTCTCGTTGAACCCCCTCATCCCCGGCACGCCCATGCCCGGCTCGGAATGGCTGAGGAAGGATCCCCTGGCCCACATCGAGTCAAATGGCGTTGACAAGTCAAGCTGGCACAAGGTCCTCTCCTGCCCAAGCGCCACGATGGACGACCGTGTCATGGGCAACATCTCCTACCAGGCCAACGTGGGCATGGGACACTCCTACTTCCTGTACAACCTTGGCTGGATGCACCAGTACGAGCAGGATACGTCAATCAACGCCACCAAGTCCTCCACATGGCACCGCGTCTCCTCCATCAAGTATGCCTCCATCCACGTCAACCTCCTCGATGGAACGCGCATTGTGACCTCCGGAGACGCCAATGTCAAGACCCTGGTGGCCACCTGCGCACGCTATCCAACCGACATCAAGCTTCCATACTTCCGCCACGGCAGGCAGATCAATCTCTCCTTCACCGACGGACATGTGGAAGCAGTCGGCTATGACAAGTCCCAGAAGAGGAACTCCAGCGTCGGCAACGAGTTCTACTTCTGCACGGACTACTACTGGTACCCCGGCGTCAACATGCCTGGCGGCGAAATGAGATAAACCTGGCGAAATAGATGAAAGGAATGCGACGGCGTGGCATCCACGTCGCCGCGTTCTCTTTTAGGAGGATTACACCTTTGACGAAGCTTCGGGGCGGGCAGGAGAATCCTGGATGAGACGCCCGCCGTACCCGTTTGGCGGATTATTTCCCGTCGGCGAAATATATGTCACTGGAGCCGCAGCAGGTGCTGTCCTCGCTTTCGTCATCATACAGGGAGAGGAAGCACTGGTAGACGCCTTCCGGCAATTCGGCCTTGACTTCGTCCCTGCCGAGGAAATGCCTGACAACCTCCGCCGGCTTGCTTTCCCAGTTGCGTTCCGCGTATGGCTTGTCCGCGTCACAGGTATAGCAAAGAATTGCCTTGACAATCCCCTTGCCCTCTGAGAGAATCGGCGCCTGTAACTGGAAAAGTTAAACGCACGCGTTTCGTGCGTTGAATCGTGCAAAACAGGGGGTGTGCGTTTAATTCCACAGGAGTCGTGTCATCAGGAAGGCGGAGTGTCCGGGCCTCAATCCATACAGGAGAGTGCATAGTCTTGGAACCTCCGGCCAACACCCCTCCCCCGGGGGAGGGGAGTGCGTTTAATCGCGCAATGAGGCCGGGCAAGCCACCATGAGACAAGAGGACAATGCCATGCCACATCTGACCTTGGCCGACCGTTCCGAGACAGGGAACGGCCTGCGTTCGAACCGGAGGTTCAGCGCAATCGCCAGATCCCTGAAGAAGGCGAGAAGCACCGTCATGCGGGAGATCCTGTCCCATCGCATCCCCAGCGACAAGGGCGCGAAGGACAATGTCACGAACCGGTGCATCACCCGCTGCAAGTGCGACAGGAAATACCTGCGCGCAGTGCGGCCGTCCCATATATGTAGAATCTAACGCAACGCCTGCCCTGGGGAGGACGGCGCGGGAAAAAATGCAGAATAGAATGCGCGACTTGCGGAAAAACGCCCATTGTTTCACCTTGAAGTGCGTTTACTTCTGCGAAGGTGCGTTTACTCTTTCAAGTTACCCTGCAGTATCCGCAAAAAAGTTTCTTTTGTGTTGGTTTGCGGGGTGGTGGCCATGCGAGATGTGCTAAATTCTAGGGCGTGTCATAATGGATGTCCCGGGCTGTTGTGGCTGTTGTGTGTTTAATGGCATAACTCCTTGATTTCTAGATAGTTGTGATGTTTTTTTAATGCTCTCTGCGGCTATTCCTCGGCCTTCGGGGGCTGCGTAGAGTTTCGCGGCGGTGCCTCCAGCCCGCTTTCCCTACTGCCCGAGGTCTGGTGCAAATCAACAAAATGAGTATTCCCTCCCAATCTTTCGATGTTGTCGTAGTTGGTGGCGGCATTGCCGGCGTATCTGCGGCAATTCAGGCTTCTCGCAGTGGTTGCAGGACTGCGTTGGTGGAGAAGACCGTCTTCTGGGGCGGTCTGGCCACTGCGGGTCTCGTCAACATCTTCCTTCCTCTTTGCGACGGCTATGGCACTCAGGTTTCCTACGGCATCTGCGAGGAGTTGATTCGCCACTGCAACGACCTCGGACCCGGGAACATTACCGCGACATGGAAATCCGAGCGTGGCGCGTCAAACGATTCCCAGCGGTTCCGTTCGACCTTCTCGCCCGCCGCATACATCCTCTCGCTGGACCAGATGCTTGTCGAGGCGGGAGTGGTTCCCTGGCTTGACACGGTGGTCACTGGCGCAAGGGTCTCCAATGGTAGGATTACCGCCCTGACCGTGGAGAACGAAAGCGGCCGCGTGCTCCTGAAGGGGAGGCGATTCGTGGACGCATCTGGCAGCGCGGTGCTTGCCAGGCGGCTTGGCATGAAGCTCCATACGGCCAGGAACTACAAATCCATCTGGGTCTACGAGACCAATGGCGGCAAGGTCCTGATGCACTACGGCCCCGTCGGCGCCAGCGCCAATGTCGAGAAATACTACGGCGACGACGTCCTGGCGGCCGCGGGCTATACCCGCGAGAGCCTTGCCGCCGACACGGTCGAGGGCATCAGCGGGAGGATTGTCAGCGACTACATCATGGGGACTCGCCGTTGCGTGCGCGAGTTCTACCGCGACTGCTTCGAGAAGAAGGGGGAGGACCGCGAGAGCCATTTCCCCGTGACGCTCCCCTCCATGCCGCAGCTTCGGATGATTGCCGCCATTGACGCGCCAACAATGATGAAGGATGGCGGCGAGTGGACGACTGCGCAGGATTCCGTGGGCATGGTAGCCGACTGGCGCAAGTCCGGGTCGGTCTGGGAAGTCCCCTATTCGTCCCTCCATGCCGCCGACGGACCCGAAAACCTGCTCTTTGCGGGACGGTGCATGGGCGCCATCGGAGATGCCTGGGATGTGATGCGCGTGATTCCATGCGCCGCCGTCACAGGCCAGGCGGCAGGACTTGCCGCCGCTGTATCCCTGAAGCATCGCGTGCAGACCACTGGGATGCCATACGGCCTCCTCGAAAAGGAACTCCGCAACCTTGACCTGCCATTGCACTTCGAAGACCTGAACCTCAAACGACCTTCCCACTAAACAGTCCCGCCACCGCTACACGGCCCGCCGCCTGTTTTCATGGTTCGGCTTCACTGATTTCCAGGAGATGCCCGGACCGCGGTAATCCGCGTGATTCCGTGTGCATTCGTGACAACAAACTCCCCTCCTGGGAAATACAACAAACGAGAAAAAACACGATGACGACAAAATTCCTTTCATTTCTTGCCGTTTTTGCCTCCGCCATGCTCTTTGCCACGGAGTGGAATTCCCTGCTTGTCGTACCGGAGGCGCAAAAGGCCGCCGACGGAGCATACTTCGGTGAACTGGTCGTAGTGGACGGGACGGCGAAGCCAGATGTCGCCACGAGGGTCTGGATGTGGATCCAGGAGGACAAGCTCCATCTGAGAGTCGAGGCGGACGACCCGCTGATGTCGGAAATCCCCGCGACAGTCACCAAACGGGACGGCGATGTCTGGGCGGACGATTCAATCGACTTCTTTATCAAGCCGTCAAACGGCAAGGTCTACCACTTCATCTACAACGCCATCGGCACCCAGTTTGATGCGTGCGACGATGATGTTCGCTGGAATGGCGACTGGAGTGTCAAGGTCGACCGCGAACTCTACGCCTGGAAGTCCGATGTCGTGATTGACTTGAATGACCTGGGCGGCAAGCCCGCCGTGGGCGACGAGTGGGGGTTCCAGTTCGGGCGGTGCCGTTTTGCACGCAATGTCGCCCGCAGCTTCTGCTGGAATCCCACGGGGACACTGCGTTTCAAGGATGCCTTCGGAACCATCCGTTTCGGCAATGCCAATCACCCCGTGGCCATGATCCCCGACACGGAGAACGCCAACCAGCCCCAGTATCTCTGGTCGGAGGGAAATGCCCCCGAATGCCGGAAGGTCGAGACTGTCGAACATGACGGCGAGTATCTGACGCACAGGTTCGAGTTTACGGACGGGCAGGGCGCCGCGGTCTATCGCGTCAACTGGGTCAAGCGCACCAGCCGCGTCCCCGCAATCCTGAAGAATGCGCTGGCGGCCCTGGAGTCCTCAGAGGAGTCCGTAGACAGGGCGCTGGTTGCGGACGCCCGCGCCCTGATGGGGGTCAACTGCGATGCGACTCCGGAGCTGTGCGCGTTGCTGGAGGAGGAGGCCACGGTTCTCCGCCACCGCATGGAATACCGCCTCTTCTCCAGGGAGATGCGCCGTCTCGGCAAGCCCGAGGACGGCATCGTCTACGGAATCCAGAATACGCTGGTCAGGATGCGGCCCGTGGATGAGTTCTCGGGTGTCATCGGCGGGGAAATCCATCTGGATGCCGCCCGCAACGAAATGGAGGCCGTGCAGGTGACGGTTTTTGCGGGGGAAGGGCAGCTCCACCATGTGGAGGCACGATTCTCAAAGCCGCTGACCAATGCCGACGGAGCGGTAATCCCCGCCGAATGCCTCCGGGTGCGCCGCCTGGGATATGTGAAGACATGCGTGCCCACATACAAGGTGGACTACGTGGGACTCTACCCAGACCCGCTTATGCCCGCAACACCGTTCGACGTGGCGCCATACGGGGACGAGACACTCTGGGTCGACGTGGTGGTCGCCCCGGACGCAGCCCCAGGCATCTACAAGGGGACGCTCGCCATCCAGTCGCGAAATGCCGACTTGACGGAAATCCCGGTGACACTCCGCGTGCGAAACTTCAACATCCCCCGCAAGAGCAGCATCGTCAGCGCCTTCGGCGCTTGGTTCTGGCCCTCACTGCCGTATGTGGTGGACGAGTGGGCGCTCTACGAGGACATGCTGGAACACCGCGTGACGCCATACTCCGTCGCCCGCACGCCCAAGATGGTCCAGAAGCCTTTCCTGCAACTTGGCGAGTCCGACGCCCTGGAAATCTCCGTGGACAGCAAGATGGCCGGAACGCTGAAGGTCTCCCTGGAGACCGCCGACGGCGGTGCCCCGCGCACGCTTGACCGCGCCATCCTCCAGGCCGAAAACCTCGTCCGTCTCGAGAATCTCTCAGAGCTACTGCCGACGGGACGCCTCTACAAGGTCGCCTTTGAGCTCGAAAACGCCCCGGGCGCCGAACTCTCGCTGGCGCTTCACCGTGGCGCAGACGGCTCTACTCTGGAACTTCTGCCAGCCGCATTCCACAGCGTGGTTCTCGGACGGGACGGTGAACGCTCCTCGTGGCCGACCTGGGAGTATCTCGCCATCGGCGAGGGAACCACACCGCCAGTGATGGACTGGAGCGAGTTCGACGCTGATGTGCAACGGGGCCTCGACCTCGGAATCACCGCCCACAACACAATCTTCGGGGCGGACTTCGAGGTCTGGATAAAGCCCTACCGCGACCACCTTGTCGAAAAGGGATGGATCGATCTCTTCTACACATACTTGGCGGACGAGCCCGTCCCCGAGGACTACCCGCTGGTCAACGAACGGCAGGAACCCGTCAAGAAATACGCGGGGACCGACCTGATGAACATGATGACCGCACGGAGCTTCCCTCCGGAACTCTGCTTCGTGGACACCTGGTGCCCCGAGGTCTACTCATTCAATCCGGAGGGCGCCGCCGCCGAACAGGCCAAGAACCGCAATGTCTGGTGGTATGTGGCCTTTGGAGCCCGCCCGCCTTACCCCAATGTCTGGATTGACTCGCCAATCACCGAGACACGGGTCTGGCTCTGGCAGACCTGGAAGCATGACCTCGACGGCATCCTCTACTGGAGCGTCAACTGGTGGCCATTGGCAGACCCCTGGCGCACCGGCGAAACCTACAAGGTCTCAAATGGCGACGGAAATTTCCTCTATCCCGATGCATCCGGAAAGCCCATCGCATCCATCCGATGGGAGGTCCTGCGGGACGGATTCGAAGACTACGAACTCTTCTGCATGCTGGAGGCCGCACGGGACGAAATCGGAGACGGAAATCCGGCGCTGACGGAGCGAATCTCGACGCTCCTGGCGGTGAACCCCGAGGTCTGCGTCTCCTGGGAGGAATACACCTACGATGCCGCGAAGATCCTCTCCGAGCGCGTAAGGCTCATGGACTGCCTGGAGGAGGCCGTCGCCTTCCTGGGGCACCAGCCCAAAATCACGCGCCGCCCCCGCCGACGCCCCGGCATGAGCCAGGCGGAAATCGACGCGGCCGTCCAGGCATTCCGCCTCAGCGAGGACGCACGCCAGCGCAAGGTCGCCGAGGAGTATCAGAAGGTGTTTGACGCAAACAGGTAATGATGTTATAAGCGGGGAGAGGGGGATTGCCCTCCCTCCCTGCGAAAACCACAGTTGCAATTGCCCTTTCCACTGCCGACGGCGTGTCGGCTCCCCACTCTTTTTCCATCCACAATGAAGAATACTCTCGCTTTTTTGTTGCTTCCAGTGATGCTTTTTGCCGGCACCCTTCTAAAGAACGGCAGTTTCGAGGAGGGGCTGGCGGAATGGAGTGCAAGGTGGGGAAGCCCCGTGGCAAGCCAGGAGTCATCCGTCCATGGCTCCCGTTCCCTTCTTCTGGAGGGGGAGCGTGCCTGCGTCCTGCAGTCGATTGAGCTTGAGGAGGGCGTCACCTACGAGGTCAGCGGATATGTCAAGGGCGAGGGGATTCCTTCCGGGGATGGCAATGGCGCACGCCTCGTCCTGGAGGGCAACAATCGATGGCTTCGGGTCACAAGCCATCTTGACGAGACTCCGGACGCAGGGACCTTCGACTGGAGGTTCATGAGGGGGCTGTTCACGGCGGAACGGACAAACGGCACCACAGTGGGCATCGCCCCGACTCTTGTCGGCGGAGGAAAGGCGTGGTTTGACAATATCAAGGTGAGGGCCGTGGCGAAGGAGAACACGGACGCCGCGCCGCAAAAGTCATTCCGGAAGAACTACGGGTCCTTCGTGGCGGACGGGTGGCTATACCCAGGACAGGGGACCCAGGACGACTCCCTGGGAGTCCGTGGCTTCTTCGCCCCCGGGGACGCAGTGGACATGCACCTCGCCCTCCAGGGAACCGGGGCATGCAATGTCTCCCTCGTGCTGCATGACGCAAGGGGCGGAGAGCTGTGGCGGCAGGAGCTCCAGGGAGTCACCCTCCCACTCCAGAAAACCTTCGTCCTCGAGGGAAAGTTCCCCAAGGGGTACTATGTCATGGACGGGGAGGTCACGGGGGAGGACGGCCGGCGCGCCTTCTTCTGCCAGGGGGCGTTCGTCGTCCAGGACAACCCCCTGGAATCCCGCGATACGTTCTACTCCTTCGGATATGGCGTGGATGCCCGGTTCGCCGACGGATACAAGCGCATCGGAACGGGGAACATCAGCCTGAAGCTCTTCTGGGACAGCTACTATATGCGGACCCCGCAGTTCCTCTGCGACTTCAATCTGAACCAGTACAGGAGATTCCTGGAAAACGACGACTTCGAACTGGATTTCCATGTATGCACGGCGTGCAGTAAGGAACTCCGGCGGGACGACGAGGCGGTGGCGGCCGGATTGTCATACGTCAACGACCGCCTGCAGCAGACTATCTCAGAACTGGTCACGCTCGTTGCCGAGGCGACCAAGGGGCGTGTCGCCACCTGGAGCGCAGGCCAGGAGATTCCCAGCAGCGCCACTATCAAGTTCAAATTCTGCGGAAGCTGGGCTGAATCCATGGCGCAGCAGGTGATTCTCTGCCGCATCATCTCCCGGGCAGTCCGCAAGGTGGACCCGTCCATCCCGTTCTGGATTGGCGCAAACAACCAGATCTCGGCCATCGAACCATACGAGCGCATTGTCCTGGAAGACCTGAAGGACGAGTTTGACGGATACCTCATTGACGGATATACCGGCAACTGGGATCTGTCCCTGGGCAATGTGCCGCCGCCAGAGGTGAATACCCTGGAGTTCATCGAAAGGTCGTCGAAGCTCGCGGAGAGCGTCGGAAAGACCCCGGTCATACGCAACAACGAAGTCGGATATGCAGTCCTCTACGGCTCGCCGCTGGACACGGGACTGACAATCCAGCAGGCGGAGTACACCGCGCGTTCCCTCATCCTAAACCGCGTGGCGGGAGTGCTGTCATACTCCATCTTCCGGCCCAACGAGTATGCCGAGGCAGATGTGAGCGACGAGAAGGCCAGAAGCATGAATACCATCTGGCGGACGGTCAGCCCTGCAACTGGGGAGCTGGTGGGAGTGCCGCTCCCCGGCGCGGCAATGTTCGCAACGCTCGCACGGGAACTGGCTTTCGTCAAATGCACCGGCAAATCCGTCTACGGAAAGTTCTATCTGTATCTCTTTGAACGGAAGGATGGCAGAAGCGTCGCGACACTTTGGAACCGCGAGAAGGCCGAGGATGTGACCATGGGGATTTCCAGCGACGCGAAGCTCGTCACAATGCTTGGCGAGGAGTCCACGCTTTCCCCGGGGGCAGTCGTCTCAGTCTCCACCGCCCCGGTCTACATCGTTTCCGACACGCCCTCCGGCCAGCTGCTTCAGGAGCTCCGCGCGTCTATCCTGGATTCCGTCCCCGGCTTCCGCGTGTCCGGGCTTCGGGAGAACCGTGACCAGCTCGCGGTCTTCGTCAACAACTATGGGGACGATGTCATCGAGGGTGAAATCATGATGGACGGTCAGGAGCCACTGCCAATCTCGGTTCTGCCACACACGGAGAAGAAGACGCTTGTCCCATACGCCCCCAAGGGAGAGTTCCTCAACGGCGGAAAGTCCACTGCCTTTGTGGACGAGGCGCCGCCGCTAGTCCAGGTTGCCCGCCTCTCCAGCAAGCCGGTGTTGGACGGGACTGGCGCCTGGCTGGAGGGAATCCCCTCCTTCACCCTGGGATACCCAAAGGATATCTACCCGAGATCCGCACTCCAGCCAGAAAAGGCGTACTTCAAGACGGATTACAGCCCCGACAAGCACAATTTCGCCGCAGAATGCCATCTGGCATACGACGGGGAGTTCATTTATCTGGCGGCAAGGGTGGACGACCCGTTCCACTGCCAGCGCTTCAAGGGGGCTGATCTCTGGCGCGGAGACTCATTGCAATTCTCACTGGCAACGGAGGCTGTCCCCCCGGAGTCCGTCCGACTGGACGAGGGAGACGAAGGACGCCGCGGACTCTTCAACTATGCGGCCGCACTGGGAAATGACGGGGAGGTCCTCCTGGAAAGGCAGGACGGAGCGCCCGCACCGGCGGAAATCCACGCAAATGTGACACGAAATGGCGACTTCACCTTCTATGAAATCGCCATCCCATGGAAGGCTCTCGGAACCACGCCACAGGAGGCAACGGCACTCCGGATGGGACTCGTCATCTTCGACAGCCTCTCTGACACCGCCGCCGAACCCCCGTATTGGCTCTCCTTCGGACAGGGAGTCGCCGGAGGCGAGGACGCCGCAAAGTTCGTCCCGCTATTCCTCGCTCAATAACAGTATGTAGGCCGTGGGTGGCGCGAACGCCACAAAGGCGCAAAACGCAACCCACGGCAAAACCAACTCCTCAACATAACCATTTCGATAATCAGTGCTGCAATCCCATGAATAGATGATATTCGTGTCCATTCGTGGTTCTGATTTTTCCCATTACTTTCGTGCCTTTCGTGCTTTTCGTGGTTAAATCCTTCTTTTGCCATTCGTGTTCATTCGTGTCCATTCGTGGTTCTTCCTCTCCCCCTCTTCTTATTTTCGTGTTTTTCGTGCTTTTCGTGGTTAAATAATTCTTTTGCCATTCGTGTGCATTCGTGTGCATTCGTGGTTCTGATTTCTCCCATTTCTTTCATGCTTTTCGTGCTTTTCGTGGTTTGATAATTCGTATTCATTCGTGGTTTGATATTCCTGTCCGGCCTGTCCTTCGCCGGGCATTAGGCGAACCCACAGCGGCGAACCCTGTGGAGGGACTTACATTGTGGGGAGTTATCCGAAACCCTTGTAGGCTTGCCTTGCCGACGCCTCCCTTCAATTCCCCATGGCAATTCCCCGTCCCGAATATCCTCGTCCGCAATTCGTGCGCGACACCTGGCTGAACCTCAACGGCGTCTGGACCATCGAGTTTGACCCCGGCAAGAGCGGCGAGGAGAGAAAACTCCACGAGAGCCACGGCTTCGCGCAGAAGATCACCGTGCCCTTCTGCCCGGAGAGCAGACTCTCCGGCGTGATGCATACGGATTTCATCGAAAGGATGTATTACCATCGGACGCTTACGGTGCCGAAGGCGTGGTCCGGACGGCGTGTGCTGCTGCACTTCGGGGCGGTGGACTACGACTGCAAGGTCTTCATCGACGGAAAGTTCGCCGGACGCCACGTGGGTTCCAGCGACGCCTTCTGCTTCGACATCACCGTGCTGACAAAGCCCGGAAAGCGCCACCATCTGGTCGTCGAAGTCGCCGACGAGCTGCGCAGTTGCCTGCAGCCCGGCGGCAAGCAGAGCATGGGCTATGATTCCTTCGGCTGCTCCTATACCCGCACCACAGGCATCTGGCAGACGGTCTGGCTGGAGGCGACCGACAACCGTGCGTTCAGTTATGTCCAAATACGCCCGGATCTGGACGGCGGACAGTTCTTCTTCCTGCCGGAATACCATGCGGCCGAAACCACCGACAAGGCTACCATCACCATATACGACTCTGACGGCAAGAAGGTCATGGGGCAGGTCACGGGGGCGGCGGCGGATGGCGTGCCCATCACGGTCAAACTCAAGAAGGCCATCTCCTGGGAACCCGGTAATCCCTATCTCTACCAGTTGAAGTATGAACTGCGGGATGCAGGGGGAGCCCTGCTGGACGAGGTGCGCTCCTACGCAGGACTGCGCAAGGTCTCCGTCGTCGGCGACCAGTTCCTCCTGAACAACAAGCCGATTTTCCAGCGGCTCGTCCTCGACCAGGGATTCTATCCCGACGGAATCTGGACAGCGCCGTCGGATGACGCACTCCGCCAGGACATCGAGATCTCCATGGCCGCCGGCTTCAACGGGGCGCGCCTCCACCAGAAGGTCTTCGAGCCGCGTTTCCACTACTGGGCGGACAAACTGGGCTACCTGACCTGGGCGGAGTCGCCCTCCTGGGGGATGGGATGCTGCGTCCCACATATTAATACGCCGGAACAGGTCTGGCACTCATTCGCGAATTTCACCGCGGAATGGACCAACTTGATGCGGCAGGACTTCAATTCGCCCTCCGTGATTGCCTGGACGCCACTCAACGAGACTGGCGCCATCGAGGGCGAGTCCATATATGTCCTGCGGCTCCTCCAGGAGCGGGTCTACGACCTCACGAAGGCGCTGGACCCCACGCGCCCCTGCAACGAGACCAGCGGATTTGTCCACGCGAAGACCGACCTCTGGACCGTCCACGCCTACTGCAGGAGCGCCGAGGAACTGCGCGATACGCTGGTGCCGACCAGCGACAAGCCCGCCACGGCCTACTGCAGCGAATTCTCCAGGGAGAAGCTCCGGGCAGACCAGCCCGTGATGATGCGGATGCTGGAGACCGGCTATCATGGACAGCCCTATATCCCGGACGAGATTGGCGGGTTCAAGTACCTCCCGCCAAAGGAAAAGGATTTCAGCAAACGCTCATGGGGATACTATGGGATGAATCTCTGCGACGCCAAGGAGTGGCTGAGGCTCATGGACGAACAGATCCGGATGCTGGAGTCCCTCCCGCAGGTCGCTGGCTTCTGCTATACCCAGCTCACCGATGTCGAGCAGGAGCAGAACGGCGTCTATTGCTACGACCGGAGCCTCAAGGTGCCCGTCGAGGAACTGGCCAAGGCCTTCGGCCACGGCAAGCTTACCCGCTAGCCGCACGCCGGGTATTCCACGCCCACAAGACAAACGCGAAGCAGCTTCTGGCAAACATGGTCTCCAGCCCTTGCCTGTGAATTGCGGCAAAGCCTTTTACAGCCAAGAGACGTCCCTTCCACTCTTCAGGCTGCCGCGCACGGCATAAACGAATGCGTCAAGGGCGGCGGATTCCCGTTCCCCGCAGGCCCCCAACCACTGCATCATCTGCATGAAAAACCAGAAGACATTTCTGTTTGCCCCGGGGTCGGTCAGTCTCGGCACGACCTTGAGCAATGTGGGGCATGAATTTGTCACTGGCTCCTATAGAAATGACTGTTGGCTGAGGGGCACCTCCGAGTTCTACGTCTGGCAATACACATTGGCAGGCTGCGGCTTTGTGAAGATGCCCGACGGAGCCATCAGGAGCGACAAGGGGAAGGCAATCCTTGTCAAGATCCCGTCCTCGGCAACCTATTTCCATCCCGCGGGCGTGGAACCATGGGAATTCATCTACGTCACCGTGGCGGGGGCGGAGGCGTGCCGCATCTGTGCGCATCTCGTCGAAACATACGGGAATGTCCTGATGCTTCCGGATTCCTCCGCATGTGTCAAACAGGCCTGGAGGATATTCGAGGAGGGGACAAAGGAGAGAATCACCTCCCAGTACGCCGCATCCGAGGCCGCATACGCATTTCTCATGGCACTGCTGGGGGATATGGATGGGGCCGGCCAGAGCCTCGTCGCAAGAAGGCTCCTCGACAAGATCACCGCGTGGGTCGCACTCCACATCGAGGAGAATATCAACTGCGAAAGGCTCGCCAGGAAATTCGGCTATTCGAAAAGGCACTTCTCAAGGATATTCAGCGTGGCCACTGGAACCACGCCGCAACAGTTCATCTGTGAAACGAGAATGAGAATGGCGGCAATGCTGCTGCAGGGCGAGGG
>ERZ1026860.260-NODE-260-length-40274-cov-10.371615_pt1 | contig 40274 bp, 31 predicted proteins | sample MGYA00380160_ERZ1026860 | MGnify/ENA primary metagenome ERZ1026860 (study PRJEB33269, sample SAMEA4719796) | human gut metagenome | biome: human-associated habitat; feature: organic feature; material: feces | place: Cameroon | collected 2013-10 ... | reverse complement strand
GTAAAAATTGGTGCAGATATTTCTTTTTCGGGGGAGAGGGAAAGAAAGCAGCAAAAGAAGTACCGGGGGAATAACCGAAAAGGGGAGTCGGTGTTATGAAACAGAAGATAAACAGAATAAGGCGAAGAAGCGGAATCGTCGGCATATTATTGCTGCTGATTCTGATTATGTATGTGTGGATTGGTTTCCCAAAGGAAAGCAGAATTACCGCATTCGATAATGAAGAGGTACAGGATCTGCAGGGAAGCGTGTATGTCTCCTGTAACGGAGAAGAGATAAAAACAGTATTACCGGGTAAAATAACAGCTAAAGCAGGAGATACGATTGTTGTCCGCAGAAAGCTGGATGAGGATTCGGTTTTGGGAAATACTATCCTGTTTTACTGTAAGCAGGCCCATATCCGTGTTTATCTGGATGAGGAAAGGATCTGGGAGGATCCTGACAGAAGCTTGCCATTTCCCATGCTGGAGGGCTCCTATTGGCGTCTGATCCGGATGCCGGCCTCCTGTGAGGGAAAGGAGCTGTGTATTGAGATTGTACCGCAGGTGAATCAGTATGCGGGGGAATTGCCGGCGATTTACACAGGAACAAAAGCAAGCCTTGTTTATATGGTTGTCAGACAGGGAATTGTATTTCTGCTTCTTGGCCTGATTGCAGTGATCCTTGGTGTGGCAATTCTGATTATGGGACTTATTATGCGGCATGAGGGTGTGATCGCATCCCGAATGTGTTATCTGGGACTTTTGGCTGTGATAACAGGAATCTGGGGAGTACTGGAGGCACGTGTCACACAGCTTTTTACCGGTAACATTCCACGGGCATCGTTTGTGCTGTTTGCCTGCTTCAGTATGCTGCCGGTGTTAATTACGGCATTTGTACTTACTTATGAATCTCTGCGTGATCAGTGGTATATGAAGGCCTTGTTTTATCTGGCGGTTTCAAATTTCGTGGCACAGCAGATTTTGCAGATTACCGGTGTCTTGTATTACATGCAGATGATTACGGTGGTACATATTCTGTTCGTATTGATTCTGTGCGGACTTATTGCAGGTTTCTTTACACTGAGAAGAAGCAGGGAAGCAAAGAAGGATTACTTTATTTATAAAGCGATGCTGATTCTGGCTTTGTTCGGTATGGGAGATCTTGTCTGGTATTATCTGTTCCCGGCAGGCCGTGTCGGTATTTTCCTTCGAATCGGCATCCTGTTTCTTATTGCGTATCTCGGATATGATACGATCCGGCAGATTGGGCTTCTGCGTATCCAGGAAGCAAAGAATTCTTTTTATAAAGAGCTGGCTTATACCGATATCATGACAGGACTCAACAATCGTACCGCCTATGAAAACCGGGTTGAAAAGATCCGGAAAGTGACGGAGACTTCGCGGGAGAACCACGAAGTGCCGGAAGAAAATGAGAAAAAGAAGGACGATTCCTGGATCATTATGATTGCAGATATGAACTGTCTGAAAGTCATTAATGATGAGCATGGTCATGATAAAGGAGACGAGGCTATTTTCAAGCTGGCTTCTCATCTGAAGAAATATTTCGGACCGGTTGGCGAGTGCTTCCGGATCGGAGGCGATGAATTCTGTGTGCTGGCACCGGATATCCGGGAGGAACGCTTTGAAGAGATCTGCCAGAACTTCCGGGCGGCCCTTGAAAAAGAAGATCAGGAAACTACCTATCCGTTTTCCGCATCTATGGGTTATGTCCTTCTTGACGAATCGGGCATTGATGAGTGTGTGAAGAAGGCCGATCAGAAGATGTATGAGGAAAAACGCAGGAAAGGGCGTGTACGTCTCTAAAGAGTGTGGCTCTGAATGGTTATGAAATCTGTAATTTTAACCGATCTATAAGGTAGAATGGATTCCAAGAAAAGCTAAGGACAGCAGGATCGGAAGAAGAATACGATGCAGGTGAATGGCTATCTGACAGGAGACCGATACACAGGAAACACATCGGCGGGCAACAGCAGTCAGGGAAAGAGTACCGATTACATGGAACTGATTGCCAATTACAAGAAGGAAATTTTTGATAAGGTAAAGAACAACGAAACGGAGGAAGAGATTCAAACAGGCGGCGCTTCCTTTACGCAGTCGAAATGGAGAAAGCTCATGGAGTCTGTGGATCAGCAGATCGAAGATGTCAGGGAGCAGCAGGAGAAACGTGCCGAACAGCAGCAGGAGAAGGCAGAAGCAAAGCGGATCTATGAAGCTGTCAGCACAGGGAAAAAACCAACATTGGAGATTTCTTACAAAAATGCTGACGTACCGTACGGAGAACTGGCACAGGACGGGGTTATCCAATATAACGGAGTAATTTTCGTGTGTGATGAGAAAACAAACAGTATCTGTCTCGGAGACATGAGCGATAAGTCCAAGGTGCTCAATATACCATTATCCGGCGGTGGATGTCTTAAGGTGAACCGTGCGAATATCGGTGATCTGTCTGCCTGTGCCGGAATGTTTTCGCCGGAGGATCTGAACCTGATCATGCGTGCGATTACACAGGATACGAAGGCACAGGAGATGCTGCTTGAAAAAGAAGATATGGAAGGGGATCCTTTCACATCCCGTCCGGTGGATGCAGAGTAAATTGCGGGAATAAAGAATATATAGTGAAACTTGCCGAGACTTATCCAGATCGGGAATTTGTGCAGACACTGTCTGCACAAATTCCATGGTTTCATAATATTGCAAAATTGTTTTATATATTTTTAGTTGGAGAATGGTATGGATAATATATCAATAAATGCAAGAAGCAGTATCAGGATTGCAGGGGAAAAAGTTCTATATTTTGATCCATTTAAAGTAGCAGAAGAGAAGCATGACGCCGACTTTGTTTTTATAACACATGATCATTATGACCATTTCTCACCAGAAGATATTATTAAAGTATCGAAACAAAGTACTATTTTAATCCTGCCACTTAGTACGAAGGATAAAGTTTATACAGAACTGGCAGACAAAATATATAAAATCGTCTTTGTTAATCCGGATAATGATGACACAGAATTCCTGACAGAGCATATAGCGGCTAAATGCATTCGGGCATACAATGTTGGAAAACCGTTTCACCCTAAAGATAGTGGCTGGGTAGGATATCTGGTAACAATTGGAGAGACATCCTATTTTGTTATGGGAGATACGGATGCTAATAAAGACAATGAAAATGTAAAGTGTGATGTTTTGCTGATACCATGCGGTGGAAAATATACTTTTGATGCCAAAGAAGCAGCTGAATATACTGCGAAGATCAAACCCGGTATAGCAATTCCTACGCATTATACGGATGAACCGGGAAGGTCCGGAATTCCCATGGTTTATCAGAATGAACTGCAACGACTGGATGATCGTATTAAAGTGGAGATACTTATCTGATTTCTGGCATATGGGGTATAGTTGCGATTAAGGACATTATTGTGAATTATTGGAAAGTTTTATATCATTAGGAGTGGTGGCTGCAAAGGATAGTTCTGAGTCATTTGTCTGGGTTTGCAATGATAATTTATCTAAAAGAATATCAGTTGTATTGGAAGGAATGTGTATTCTTTCTTTTTTTACAAGTGTTCTAGGACGCTGATTGGTTTCGTAATCACGGTCTCCTTTTTCGAAGATTGAGCAACAAAGAAAATCACATTTTAATGTACCTTGGGAGTTGGCTTTAATAATAAAAATAAAATTATCTACGCTAAATCAAATAAAATTTTTCCTTCGAGAATTCTGTCTGCAATTTTAGCAGAAGAATAATTGGGGAGAGATATATCTTTCATGTACTGGAAGCCAGCCAAATGGGGATAATCATCCAAAGAAAAGGTAAGACTAATCGGATGTAGCTGCTTCTTATAGCCATATGTAAATAAATATTGATATTCAATTATTTCTTTCCAAGCAATGCAGACTGTTGTAAGAGATCCATAAATTTCCTTTTCCTTTGTAAAAATAAAGAGCCTTGCACATGCAAGGCCCTTAAAAGCGTTTTCATTCAGTTCCGGGGAACCTATTCGGTTTGAGGTTACCGCATAACCCAAGACCAGGCTCCACAACCGGCTGCATACCGACACAGTCAATTGCTTCAACACCACGATAGCTGGTCAACGCCGCTATCCTCTAATTTGATTATAACACAAAAGTATTCTCAGTCAATAGAATAACAAACTTTTGAGGAACACCAATAATTAAGTGTTCCCAGGTATTATATGCAGAAATAAAGATTTTGACAATAGAAATAATTGGAGAAATTTTGATGTGAAGATAAAGTGAACTGCGAGAATCCACTTGACAATCTTCTGACACCCGACTAAGATAGATGTAATAAGTTTTGAAAAAGGTAGTGACAAAGAGGAGTACCTGTTTATTCCGGCATCAGAGAGGATGTTCCATCGGCTGAAAGAATATCCGGTCAGGCAGCAGGGAAGGTAGCTTTGGAACCGGAGAACCGAAGGGCATGGCAATAGGAGCCGGTAAGTTCTCACGGCTGATCCCCGTTAAAGGATAACGCTTTCGATCAGATAGATGGAAGTTGATGGAAGTGTTTTGAGTGAGAAACAAAGGTGGTACCGCGTAAAATGACGCCCTTTACAGAAGTAATTCTGTAGAGGGCTTTTTTCATGTAGAGCACTTAGTGAGAACGAGCCGGAGGCGAAGTTCGAATTTAGTGCGAACGGTACCAGTGCACTTAACGAGAGCAAGCCGAAGGCGCAGCCCGAGTTTAGTGCATCAGGTACATGTAGAGCACTTAGTGAAGCCTGAACTTAGTGCGAACGGTACCAGTGCATTTAATGAGAACGAGCTAAAGGCGAAGTTCGAGTTTAGTGCAGCAGGTAAATGTAATATTTTGAGAAAATATATCAGTATAACAAAAAAAGGAGAACATGATGAGCAAAGAACTGGCAAAGACCTACGACCCTAAAGAAATGGAAGATCGTATTTATGACAAGTGGCTTGCAAAGAAGTACTTTCATGCAGAAGTAGATCACAGCAAGACCCCATTTACGATTGTCATTCCGCCCCCAAATATTACCGGACAGCTTCATATGGGACATGCACTGGATAACACCATGCAGGATATCCTGATCCGTTATAAGAGAATGCAGGGCTACAATGCACTGTGGCAGCCCGGAACCGACCATGCAAGTATTGCAACCGAGGTCAAGATCATTGAAACCCTGAAGAAGCAGGGCATTGACAAGCATGATCTGGGAAGAGAAGGATTCCTTGAGAGAGCCTGGGAATGGAAGAAGGAATACGGTGGAAGAATCATCGAGCAGTTAAAGAAATTAGGCTCTTCCTGTGACTGGGACAGAGAACGTTTCACCATGGACGAGGGCTGTAACAAGGCCGTTACCGAAGTGTTCTGCAAGATGCATGAAAAGGGATGGATTTACAAGGGCAGCCGGATTGTCAACTGGTGTCCGGTATGTAATACCTCCATTTCCGATGCCGAGGTAGAGTATGAGGAGCAGGCAGGCCATTTCTGGCACATTAAGTATCCTTTGATTGAGGATGACGGAAGCGTAAGCACAACGAAGTTTATTGAGTTCGCAACCACACGTCCGGAAACCATGCTGGGTGATACCGCAGTTGCCGTAAATCCGGATGATGACCGTTATAAGGATCTGGTTGGCAAAAAACTCCTTCTTCCGATTGTGAACCGTGAACTTCCGGTAATTGCCGATTCTTATGTTGATATGGAATTCGGTACCGGTGTTGTTAAGATTACTCCGGCTCATGACCCGAACGACTTTGAGGTTGGAAAGCGCCATAACCTTCCGGAAATCAATATCCTGAACGACGATGCCACCATTAATAAAAATGGCGGCAAGTTTGAAGGCATGGACCGTTATGCGGCAAGAGATGCCATTGTGAAAGAGCTTGATGAAATGGGACTTCTGGTACGTATTGAGGACTACAGCCACAATGTCGGTACACATGACCGATGCAAGACCACCATCGAGCCGATGATCAAGCAGCAGTGGTTTGTAAAGATGGATGAGCTTATTAAGCCGGCAGTGGAAGCGGTTAAGAACGGTGACATTGAGCTGATTCCGAAGCGTATGGAAAAGACCTATTTCAACTGGACCGACAACATCCGTGACTGGTGTATCAGCCGTCAGCTCTGGTGGGGACACCGGATTCCGGCTTATTACTGTGATGAGTGTGGAGAAATTGTGGTTGCCAGGGAAATGCCGAAAGTCTGCCCGAAGTGCGGATGCACCCACTTTACACAGGATCCGGATACCCTGGATACGTGGTTTTCTTCTGCATTATGGCCGTTCTCAACCTTAGGCTGGCCGGAGCAGACCGAAGACCTCAAATATTTCTATCCGACCGATGTACTGGTAACCGGATATGATATTATTTTCTTCTGGGTAATCCGTATGATCTTCTCAGGTTATGAGCAGATGGGCGAGCGTCCGTTCAAGACCGTATTGTTCCACGGTCTGGTTCGTGACTCCCAGGGACGGAAGATGAGTAAATCCCTTGGCAATGGTATCGACCCGCTGGAGATTATTGATAAGTATGGCGCAGATGCGCTGCGTCTTACCCTGATTACCGGTAATGCGCCCGGTAATGATATGCGTTTCTACTATGAAAGAGTAGAATCCAGCCGAAACTTTGCAAACAAGATCTGGAATGCATCCCGTTTCATTATGATGAATATGACAGAGGATTTTGACATACCTTCTACCGGTATAAATCCGCAGGAATTGCAGCTTGCCATAGCAGATAAATGGATTCTTTCCAAATTTAACAGACTGGTTAAGGAAGTTACCGACAATATGGACAGCTTCGAGCTTGGCATTGCAGTCCAAAAGGTATATGATTTCATCTGGGATGAATTCTGTGACTGGTACATTGAAATGGTAAAACCCCGTCTGTACAATTCCGATGACAGGGAAAACAAGACGGCAGCACTCTGGACACTGAAGAGTGTATTAATCTATGCATTAAAGCTGCTTCATCCTTATATGCCGTTTATTACAGAAGAAATCTTCTGCACCTTACAGTCCGAGGAAGAATCCATTATGATTTCCAAGTGGCCGGAATATCAGACGGCATGGAATTTTGAACGTGAGGAAAAGGGCATAGAGCTTATAAAGGAAGCGGTTCGTGGAATCCGTAATGTACGGACCAAGATGAATGTTGCTCCGGGCAAAAAGGCAAGTGTGTATGTGGTTACCGAGAATCAGGAACTGAAGCAGGCTTTAGAGGACGGAAGACTTGTATTTGCTTCCCTGGCCTGCGCATCAGAGGTTATCCTGCAACAGGATAAGACCGGAATTACAGATGATATGGTATCTGTTGTAATCTTAAATGCAACGATTTATATGCCGTTTGCAGAGCTTGTGGATATCCGGCAGGAAATCGAACGTCTCGAAAAGGAAGAGAAGCGTCTTTCAGGAGAGCTTGCCCGTGTCAACGGCATGCTGAACAATGAACGTTTCATGTCCAAGGCTCCGGAAGCCAAGGTGGCAGAAGAGCGTGAGAAGCTTGTGAAGTATTCCCAGATGATGGAGCAGGTAAAGGAACGTCTTGCACAGCTTAGGAAATAGGCAGGAACTATGGGACAGGTAACCTACGAAGAGGCCTGTGAGTATATTCTTGACATCCCGAAGTTCGCCGGCAAGCATACGCTGGCAGATACGAAGGAAATGTTAGGGCGGCTTACAGGAAGCAGAATAGAAAGTAAAATCATTCATGTAGCAGGCACAAACGGGAAGGGTTCCGTTTGTGCCTACTTGCAGTCCATCCTGCGGACCGCAGGCTTTCATGTGGGAATGTTCATTTCCCCGCATCTTGAAACCATGCGGGAGCGGATTTTATATGATGGGGAAATGATTCCGCAGGAATCGTTTGTAAAGACATTTGAGCTTGTCAGGGAAGAAAGCGACAGGCAGAAGGAAAAGCATCCATCCTTTTTTGAATTTCTGTTCCTGATGGGTATGTGTTATTTTAAGGAAAAAGAACCGGACTATATCATTCTGGAAACCGGACTTGGCGGCCGGCTGGATGCAACGAACTGTATTGCAAAGCCAAAGCTTTGTGTAATTACGGAAATCGGCTTTGACCATATGCAGTATCTTGGTAATACCCTTGTGGAAATTGCGGGGGAAAAGGCAGGAATTATAAAGCCGGGAACGCCGGTTGTTTATCTGGATAAGAGGAAAGAAACGAGCCGGGTGATCGAGCAGACGGCAGCGGTACTGGAAACACCTGCCATTGCTGTCAAAAAAAGTCAGATCGGGCGTCCGGTTATGCGAAAGAAAAGCATTGATTTTTCTTTCGGTAATGGGTATTATAGATATGATAACCTGATACTTCGGACAACGGCGGCTTATCAGACAGAGAATGCTTCTGTGGCATTGGTGGCTGCACGTTCGTTAAAGGAAGAACGGATTGACGATGAAGCAGTCCGGAAGGGGCTATATGACGCGTTCTGGCCGGGACGGATGGAAGAGATTCTTCCCCGTGTTTTTTTGGACGGAGCGCATAACGAAGACGGAATTGAAGCATTTCTTACTTCTGTTTCAGCAGCAAATACAGAACAGGAGAAAGCGGCAGGAAAGAGGCTTCTGTTGTTCGGCGTTGTCGCAGACAAGCAGTATGATAAGATGATTGGCAGGATTGCCGCATCGCAGCTTTTTTCCCATATTGCGGTTACGGTGCTTGTATCGGACAGAAGTGCTTCTATTGATAAACTTAAGGTTGCCTGGGCACAATATAAAACTGCCGATTGCAGCTTTCATGAAAGTGCAGAAGAAGCATTTCATTATATACAATCCATACAGAAAGAAGCAGATACGATTTATATTGCCGGCTCATTGTATTTGGTAGGTCAGATAAAGACCTTAGTAAGGAGAACACCGGATGATTGATTTTGAAGAGGAATTAAAGAAATTCCATCCGAGCCTTGAGGTTGAGGATGCGGAGGATGCTATATTTAATCAGGATTTAACAGATATGGCAGATATTTTGATTAAGATGATTGATAAGATGAAGCCTTCAGAGGAATAGGAGAAGCGGCATGATTTGTTATCGTTGTGGATGCCGTTTGTCAGAGAAGGATTTTTGTACCGGATGTGGCGCAGATGTAGGCTTATATAAGCGGATCATGTTTATGTCAAACCGCTTTTACAATGATGGTCTTGAAAGAGCAGCCGTCCGGGATCTATCCGGAGCTATGAACAGCTTGCGGCAGAGTTTAAAATTTAATAAGAATAATATCGATGCCCGGAATTTACTGGGACTGATCTATTTTGAAACCGGAGAGGTGGTCGAGGCATTAGGCCAGTGGGTCATCAGTAAGAACCTGCGTCCGAACAAGAACATTGCAGATGATTATATCAACCTGCTGCAGACGAACCAGGCAAGGCTTGACGGGTTCAATCAGGCATTGAAGAAATACAACCAGTCGTTAGTGTACTGCTATCAGGACAGTAAGGATCTGGCGGTTATCCAGCTTAAGAAGATTCTTTCGGTGAATCCGAAGTATCTGCGTGCCCATCAATTACTCTCTCTGTTATATATTGATGCAGAGGAATGGGAGAAGGCGCATAAGGAGCTTTTGAAATGTGTTCAGATCGACGCAAATAATACGATGACACTTCGTTATATGCGGGAAGTGAACCGGATGCTGGCACCGGAAGAGGGAGAGAAGAATATTCAGAAGAAGGTTACTTCGAATGGAGTAATCCGTTATCAGAGTGGGAATGAAACCATTATCCAGCCGGTGAAGATGAAAGAAAACAAGGGAGTCTCTTCCCTGTTGAATTTAGGAATCGGGGTGGTAATCGGTGTTGCGATTGCAGCGTGTCTGATTTTACCTGCACGGATTCAAAGTGTGAAGGCCGATATCAATGCAGAGCTGCGTACGGTCAGTGAACAGTCGGATGCGAAGACGGCCACAATCGATGAGCTTGAGCAGCAGGTAACGAAGCTGACCGAGGATAATAAGAAGCTTCAGCAGGGGCTTGGCACCTATGAGGGAACGGATGGAACCTTGCGTGCTTCCGATGCACTGATGATGGCGGCTGATACTTATTTGAAAGACAATACGGATATTGAAGGCATTGCCACATATATGGAGGCTCTGGAAACCGAAGAGCAGAGTGAAGATTTCGGAAAGTATAAGACCGATTCGTTCGATACCCTGTATGAGGATCTGATGACAGTCGCAGGTTCCCAGCTTGCCACATTTTATTATAACCGCGGCTATGATAATTACCGGGCAGAGGACTATGAGACAGCAATTCCGGATCTGGAGCGTGCTTATCGTTATGATAATACGAACGGCGAGGCATTGTTCTATCTTGGCAATTCCTACAGACGGAATAACCAGGAGGATAAGGCAAAGGAAATCTATGCACAGGTTATTGATAACTTCCCCGGTACCGAACGTGCAAGCCGGGCAGAGACGTATCTGGCAGAGATTAATAATGCGGAGTAGCAGTGGGACTGCGATAGCCATATAGAAGAATAGAGGTAACTGTGAAGGTACTGAACAGTTATGAATAGAGAGAATTTTACGAAAGAGAACAGACGGGAGTTTGTTCTCTTTTTCTGTCTTTTAATTCGGTGCATCACACCTTTATTCCGGAGCTGATCTACGGAACTAAGAAGTTCTGTCTGTTTTGGATAAGTGTAAGCTCCGTCGCAAAGGTGTGATGCACCAGATATATAATGTGAATACAGGAATAAAAAGAAAGGGGAAGAAATATGGAGGACAGCTTTCAGGTGATAGAGAATTACCTCATGGTAAGAATGCCGGAGGAAATCGACCATCACAAATCAGTTTACATAAGTAAAAAAGCAGATGATTATATCATGCAGTCCGGGGTGGGAAATGTGGTCTTTGATTTTGAAGATACAAAATTTATGGACAGCTCCGGTATCGGAATCATCATTGGCAGGTACAAGAAAATCTCTTATTTTGGCGGAAAGGTATTCGTGATTAACACGGATACACGGATTAAGAAAAGTCTGATGATATGTGGTTTACATAAAATTATTGAGATTATGGAGTAGAGAGGTGGACATGGATACGAAAAGGAACACAGGTAAGGAAACAAAAAAGATGGTGAAAAATGAGATGGATCTGCGGTTTGATGCAAGGTCGGAGAATGAGGCCTTCGCAAGGGTGGCGGTTGCAGGGTTTGTGAGTGTCTTAAATCCGACACTGGAAGAACTTTCGGACATTAAGACGGCAGTTTCCGAGGCGGTTACGAATGCGATCATCCATGGATATGAGATTTATGGAGTGGAGGAGGAAGAGCTTCTGGCAGAAAAGATTACAGAGGGACTTGCCGTTATGCCGCAGGTTTTCCTGCATGGCAGGATAGAGGGGGATGTATTGGAGCTGCTTATCCGGGATGAGGGCTGTGGAATTGCGGATATTGAGCAGGCAATGGAACCGCTTTATACGACAAAGCCGGATCTGGACCGGTCAGGAATGGGCTTTTCCTTTATGGAGGCGTTTATGGATGACCTGGAGGTGGAGTCGGTACTTGGACAGGGTACCACGGTGCATATGAAAAAGAAGCTGGGAACGACATCATGGATTGAACAAGAGGAGTAGACCATGGTGGATAATGCAGTACTGATTGAACGCGCACAGGCAGGAGAAAAGGAAGCACGTAAGGTACTGATTGAGCAGAATCTGGGACTGGTTCATCATATTGTGAAGCGGTTTACAGGAAGGGGAATTGAAGCGGAGGATCTGTTTCAGATCGGAACGATCGGACTGATGAAGTCCATTGATAAATTTGATACGCATTTCGAGGTGAAGTTTTCGACCTATGCGGTTCCACTGATTGCCGGTGAAATCAAGCGGTTTTTAAGGGATGACGGGATGGTAAAGGTCAGCCGCAGCATCAAGGAAAACGGGATCCGGGTTTTTGCGGCAAGGGAAAAGCTTCTGAAGGAGAAGAACGGGGAACCGACGTTAAATGAGGTGGCACAGGCAGCCGGGCTTACGGTGGAAGAGGTGGTAACGGCCATGGAAGCCAATCATCAGGTGGATTCCATCTACCGGTCTGTTTATGGAAAGGATGGAAAGGAAATTCTGCTCGTGGATCAGCTCAAATCCCACGGAGAGGAAACGGAAGAGCAGATTATGAACCGGCTGATGGTACGGCAGCTTTTAAAGGATCTTGATGAAACGGAAGAAAAACTCATCCGTATGCGGTATTTCCAGAATAAAACGCAGACGGTCGTGGCAAAGGAGCTGGGAATCAGTCAGGTACAGGTGAGCCGGATGGAGAAGAAGATCCTGCTGCGGCTTAGGGAGCGTATGCTATAAGGAGCATAGTGTGAAGGAAAGTAGAGCTTTCATTACTATTTGTGCCGCCAGCTGAAGGCAGCGGAATGGAGATTAACAAGGCGGAATATAGAAAGAACTTGTCACAGAACTGTGAAACAGGTAAACTATAAAAGAAGATAAACGACATCACATGGTTGACATAACATTAAGCCGGTTCCCAAAGTCAGGTGAAACGTATCTGATATGTGAACGGTGAAAATACAGATTTATTACGAACAGAAAAGGAGTCATAAAGGAACAGCAGGATGGAAGTGAGAGAAATCAGGGAGAAATACCCTTATCTATATGAAACACATCTGCATACGAGGGAGGCCAGTGCCTGTGCAAAGAACTCTGCGCAGGAGATGGTACAGGCAGCGAAGGACTATGGCTATGCAGGAATTTTTGTTACGAATCACGCATGGTATGGCAATACCAGTGTGGATCGGTCTCTGCCATGGGAGGAATGGGTGCATGGGTTCTGTGCGCCTTTTTATACGGCGAAAGCTTATGGAGACCAGATCGGCCTTTCTGTGTTCTTCGGATACGAATCCTGTTATCAGGGAACGGAATTTCTGATTTACGGGGTAGATGAAGAGTGGCTTCTGACCCATCCGGAAATTAAGGATGCAACGATTACAGAGCAGCTGCAGCTGGTACGGGAGCAGGGAGGGCTGGTGATGCATGCACATCCTTTCCGCGAGGAGGCTTATATTCCCAGGGTCCGGCTTTTCCCGGAGCTGGTGGATGGCGTGGAGGGCATCAATGCAACGCACTCGAGTCACTTAAGCACCTCCCACAATGATCCACGGTTTGATGAAAGAGCGATTGCCTATGCGAGGGAACATGACCTGCCGATGAGTGCAGGCTCCGATGTACACAGCACACTGATGCTAGGAGGCGGCATTGCCTTTCAGATGCCGTTAGTATCGGGGAGGGATTATGCGGAACGCATCCGTGGCAGAAAAGAGGATTATGTACTGACGAACGGGGATCACTGGTTTGACCGTTTCGGAAACCGGATTGACGACTGACAGGAGCAGGAAGATGAAATTGTTACACGTAGCGGATCTTCACATTGGAAAGATTGTGAATGAATTTTCCATGCTTGAGGATCAGAAATATATTTTGGAGCAGATTTTACAGACAGCGATTGTACAGAAGGTGGATGCAATTCTGATTGCCGGGGATCTTTATGACCGGTCGATTCCTCCTGCCGATGCAGTGGCTGTTTTTGATCATTTTCTGACACAGGCACTTGGACATCAGATCAGAATGATTATGATTGCAGGAAACCATGATTCGCAGGAGAGGGTTTCTTTCCTTGAAGATGTATTGCAGGGGCAGGGACTTTATATTTCCGGTGTGCCAAAGGAGGAGCTTAAGACGGTGCGTCTTCAGAATACCGAAATCGTCCTGCTTCCTTTTTGCAAGCCATCCCAGGTGCAGTGCAGCACCAGTGAGGAAGCTGTCCGGAAGCTGCTTTCCGGTTATTGGGAAAAGGAGAAGGAGCAGACCGGGGATGAAAAGAAGAGCCGGATTCTTGTGACTCATTATTTCGTGACAGACAGCGGAAGGGAGCCGGAGTTATCGGACAGTGAAGCCACGATCCATGTAGGAAGCCTTGACAATGTGGATGCATCCGTGTTTGAGGGGTTTGATTATGTGGCGTTAGGCCATATTCATAAGAAACAGCAGATCGGGCAGAGACCCGTTTATTATGCAGGGGCACCGTTGAAATATTCGTTTGGTGAAGCAGGGAGCATAAAGGGTATGCTTCTTGTTACCGTGGGCGATGAGGGACTTAAAAGGGTAGAGGAGCTGCCGCTTACCCCACTGCATGATATGCGTAAGATCAAAGGAACGCTGCAGGAGCTTTTAAAGCAGGGAAGAGAAGAGGGGGAAAAAGCCCTCGACTATGTGCAGGCATGTCTTACCGATGAAGGGGAGCTCATTGATCCAATGGAGACCCTTCGGAGTGTTTATCCGAATGCGATGCAGATTATCCGTGCCGGAAAGGAAGAAATCCAGATGGAGTTTTATGCAGGAGCTGTGGCGGGAAGGGGATCCTTACGGAAAAGGGATGCCGGTTCTTTGTTTCAGGATTTTTATGCAGAAATCAAAGAACAGGAAATGACGGAGGAACAGCGCCATTATGTAACCGGTGTAATCCGGGAGGCAAAGGAGAGACTTGAGGGATGAAACCAGTAGAATTACGGATCAGTGGCTGGGGCCCCTACAAGGAGCTTCAGACGATTGATTTTACAAGGATGGAGGAACGCGGGCTGTTCCTGATTACAGGTGCGACCGGAGCCGGCAAGACGACGATTTTTGACGCCATCATGTATGCCCTGTATGGCTGCATGAGCGGTGAGGTACGGGAAAAGGGATCGGTGCGTTCGGACTTTGCAAAGCCGGATACGCCCACCTTTGTGGAGCTGTCGATGACACATAAGGGCGAAAGCTATCACATTTACCGGAACCCGGAATATCTGCGTCCCCGCAAGCGTAAGGGAGCGGATGGAAAGGAACTGACGAAGGAGAAGGAAAAGGCGATTCTGACGCTTCCGGATGGAAGCAGTGTCGAGGGCAGCAGTGAGGTCACCCGGAAAATCGAGGAGCTGCTTTGTCTGGATTACCGTCAGTTCAAGCAGATTTCCATGATCGCACAGGGCGAGTTTACGAAGCTCCTGACGGCATCCTCGCAGGAAAAAACGAAGATCTTCCGGCAGATTTTTGATACTGGCCTGTACGAGAGGATTGCACAGCTCTTAAAGGAGCGTTCCAACGCGATTTATAAAGAGGTGAGCGGATACCGTCATAAAATGGATGAGGATGTGGAGCTGTATCATCCTCTGGAAGAGTCTGCAGAGGTATTTGCGACACTGGTGCAGGGGGAAGCTTATGATTATGAGGCCGTGCTTGCGTTCTTAAAGGAAGAAAAGAAGCGCATCGGGAAGGAAGAAAAGGAAGTCCTTGCGCAGTATCAGAAATTAGAGGAGCAGACGCTTGTGCTGAACGGGAAGCTGGTGGAAGCACAGAAGGCGGCAGAGCTGCAAAAGAGCCTCGAGAGGGAAACGGAGAGAAAGCAGCTGTTAGATCACCGGAAGGAGGAAATGCAGCAGAAGGAAATACTTCTGTGGAAGGCAGACCGGGCAGGGGAAATCCGTCAGCAGGAGCTTTTATGCGAGGAATCCGCTAAGCAGATCGATAAAATAAAACAGCAGATCCGGCATCTTCAGGAGGAAATCGGATTACGTGAGCAGCAGATCCTTACCCTGCAGAAGCTGCCGGAATATCAGGCTGACTTTGAAGCAGCCTGCGAGCTGAAGGAGAAACTGTCGGGGCAGGAACAGGAAAGTGAACATAATATAGAATTATGTAAACAACTAGAGGCGCAGCTGAAACAGCTGCAGGAGCTCTACCTAAAGCTGGAACGGGAAGAGCTGCTTGCACGGCAGACGTATGAAGAAACAGAGCACCGGTATCGTCATAACCTTGCAGGCATATTGGCTTCGGAGCTTGAAGAAAACCGGCCTTGTCCCGTCTGTGGATCCCTTCATCATCCGGCACCGGCGGCTGTTACAGAAGAGCATCTGACCAGGGAAAAGGTTGATCAGGCAAAGAAGACATGGCTTCAGAAGCAGGAAAAGACCATGCACCAGCATGGAGAAACCATGGCTGCAAGGGGAAAGGCAGAACAGGCGAAGGAAAAGGGCGGTGAGCTTTTAAAAGCCATCGGACAGATGCAGGAACAGATGGATCAGCTTCCTGCAGAAATCAAAGAGCTTTTGTTGAAATATACCCGGAAATCCTTTGAAGGGGAACTGAACCGCCTCTTACAATTACGTGTCGAGCGTGCAGAAAAGCAGGAGCAGATCGGTAATCTGCAGGATGAGCTTCAAAAGGGACAGGAGCTTTTCAGAGAAAGAGAAGAGGAAAGGGATATCCTCTTAACGAAGTATGGCTTTGCTTCCAGGGAGGAATATCAGGGCAGTCTTCTTTCAAAGGAGCAGATCGAGGCCGGGAAGAGAGAGCTGCAGGACTATGAGAAGAACTGCAGGGCAAATGAAGAGCTGCTGCAGCATCTGAAGGAACAGGTACAGGAGCTTGTTCTTGCGGATCCGGTAAAGCTGAAGGAGGAGCTTAAGGAAGCTCTGGAAGAAAAGCGGGCTGTGCAGCAGATGCTTTCAAAGAAGCAGGAAAGCCGGAATCTTACGGAGAGAACCTATAGTTCTTTAAAAACAAAGCTTGCCGGTCTTAAGGAGACTATGGAGCGTTATACCTTAGTTAAGGGGCTGGATGATCTGGCAAACGGGAATAATAAGAAACGGCTTGTCTTTGAGCAGTATGTTTTGATTTCCTGTTTTGAAGAGATTCTGTATGCGGCAAACCTGCGGCTGCAGACAATGAGTGCTGGAAGATATGAGCTGCGGCGTGTACGGGGAATTGTGGATGCCCGCAGCAAGGACAATCTGGAAATGGAAGTGCTCGACTATTACACCGGTAAGTACCGCTCAGTGAAAACCTTATCGGGTGGAGAATCCTTTAAGGTTTCCTTAAGCCTTGCCCTTGGCATGAGTGATGTCATTCAGGCACAGAGCGGTGGAATCCGGGTGGAAACCATGTTTATCGATGAAGGCTTCGGTACTCTTGATGGAGAATCACTCGATCAGGCGTGTCTGGTACTGCAGGGATTAACGGAGAGCAACCGGCTGATCGGACTTATTTCCCATGTGCCGGAGCTGTCCGAGAAGATTCCGGATCAGATCCGTATTCATAAGACGAATACTGGAAGCTATGCCGAAGTTGTGATACAGTGAGTAATAAAATAAAAGGAAAGAGGTAACTATTCAGTACAGGTCGAAGCATTTACTGCTGAGACCGTAAGAAAATGATTCAGTAATGCAAAATCCCATCGGCGAAGCCGATTTGGAATGGATTTTGCATCGTAACTGTGAAGGTACTGAACAGTTACGGAAAGAGATTTTATGAGAAAGAACATTTTATATAGATTATATGGAAGAATCGCAGCAGGCCTGATTCTTACGGCACTTTTCTTAACCGGCTGCCAGCATGGCAGTCAGACGGCGCAGGATGCGGCAGAGGAGCCAACCGTGGTGCTGACCGGTGGGTTTGCCCGTAACGAAGTATTTAAAATTGAATCCATGTCGGGGACGCTTCCTGAAATCATGGTATATCTTGTGAATATGCAGGAGCAGTACGAGAGTGTCTACGGAAAGGAGATCTGGCAGAGGGATCTGAACGGAACGACGATGTCAGAAAGCGTGAAGGATACCGTGCTTGCCAATCTGGCCCAGGTAAAGGCAATGAATCTTCTGGCGCAGAAGCATAATGTGACACTTGATGAGATGGAGAAGCAGTTTGCCAAAGAGGCAGCGAAGGAATATTATGAGAGCCTGAATGAGACAGAAATTGCCGTGATGCAGGTCAACGAAGAAATTCTCACACAGATGTATGAGGAATATGCCCTTGCGAACAAGGTATATGAATATATTATCAAGGACATCAATCCGGAAATCAGTGATGATGAGGCAAGAACCATTACCGTGGATTACATTCTGATTAAGACCTATACAACCGACGGTACGGGGGCGAAGATTGAGTATTCCGAGGAAGATAAGGACGAAGCAAGGAGCCTTGCTTCGGACATTTTACGTCAGGCGAAGGAAGAGGGGAGCGACTTTAAGGAGCTGGTTTTAAAGTACAGTGAGGGCGATAAGGGAACCTATTCTTTCGGAAAAGGCGAAACGGAAGAAGCCTTTGAACAGGCGGCCTTTAACCTTGCAACCGGGGAGATCAGTAATCTGGTGGAGACACCGTCCGGCTTTTATATCATCAAATGCTTAAGCACCTTTGACAAGGATCAGACGAGCGCCAATAAGGTGAAGATCGTGGAAGAAAAGCGGGAAGAGGTTTTTGGCGAAGAATACGATGCTTTTGCACAGGGACTTACGCGCGACATCAATGAAAAGCTCTGGAAATCGATTTCACTTGTGGATGACGGGAATGTTTCTACCCAACAGTTTTTCGATATCTATCATGATTATTTTGGTTGACATAACACAACGAAAGAACAACAGAAGAAGAGTAAATATTGATTTTGAAATTTGTTAGCACTCATTCTTAATGAGTGCTAAATTTTTCTTGACTTTTTCTGAAAATGGACTTACACTTACTGTTATAAGAAAAACAGTAACTGTTCCATAGATTTACAGTTACAAAAAGGAGTGATTATTGTGGCAGAAAAACACGGTAGTTTATCAATTAATAGTGAGAATATATTCCCCATTATCAAGAAATGGTTATATTCCGACCATGATATCTTCTTCAGAGAGCTGATATCCAATGGCTGTGATGCAATTACGAAGCTGAAAAAGCTGGATATGATGGGTGAATATGCGTTACCCGAAGATTACAAGGGTAAGATTGAGGTCATTGTCAATCCGGAAGAGAAGACCCTGAAATTTATCGATAATGGTATTGGTATGACCGCTGATGAGGTGGAAGAATACATCAATCAGATCGCATTTTCCGGTGCGACCGATTTCATTGAGAAGTATAAGGATAAGACGAACGAGGATCAGATCATCGGTCATTTTGGTCTTGGTTTTTACTCTGCATTTATGGTAGCAAACGAGGTACACATCGATACCCTTTCCTGGCAGAAGGATGCAAAGCCGGTTCACTGGGAATGTGACGGTGGTACGGAGTTTGATATGACTGAAGGAACGAAAACCGATGTCGGAACGACCATTACACTTTTCCTTAATGAAGATGTACTGGAGTTCTGTAATGAGTATCGTGCAAGGGAAGTCATTAAGAAATACTGTTCCTTCATGCCGACCGAGATATATCTTTCCAGGGAGAACACCACAGAGACACAGACCATCAAGGAATCTGAGAAGCTGGATACCGATGTGGTTATCGAGGAGATCAAGCCGGAGAAGGAAGAGGACGAGCTGAAGCTGAAGATACGGAAGCGTCCGGAGCTGTTAAATGAAACACAGCCCCTGTGGATGAAGCATCCGAATGAATGTACGAAGGAAGAATATCTGGCATTCTACCGTAAGGTATTTCAGGATTACAAGGAGCCTCTGTTCTGGATTCACCTGAACATGGATTATCCTTTTAACTTAAAGGGTATCCTGTACTTCCCGAAGATCAACATGGAATATGAATCAATCGAAGGTGTGATCAAGCTTTATAACAATCAGGTCTTCATTGCAGATAATATTAAGGAAGTTATTCCGGAGTTCCTGATGCTGTTAAAGGGTGTCATCGACTGTCCGGATCTGCCGTTAAATGTATCCAGAAGTGCGCTGCAGAACGATGGTTTTGTAAAGAAGATTTCCGATTATATTACGAAAAAGGTTGCAGACAAGCTTTCCGGTATGTGTAAGACCGAGAAGGAAGAATACGACAAATACTGGGATGACATCAGTCCGTTCATCAAGTTCGGCTGCTTAAAGGATGATAAATTCTGTGAGAAGATGACCGATTACATTCTCTTTAAGAACCTGGACGGCAAGTATCTGACATTGCCGGAATGCCTTGAGGTTAATAAAACCGATCCTGATGAGACCGGGGAAAATGAGACAGAAGAGAAAGCCTCCGATACGGAAGTCGTAGATGAGAACGGCAATGTGGTAAGTGAAGAGAAGCCGGATTCGGAAGAAAATGCAGAAGAAGAAAAGAAAGAAAAGATCATTTATTATGTAACGGATGAAAAGCAGCAGGCACAGTACATCAATATGTTTAAGGCTGCCAAAATGGATGCGGTAATCCTGACACATAATATTGACCAGCCGTTTATCTCCCAGCTCGAAGCCAGGAATGAAGGAATCAAATTCATGCGTATCGATGCCGATCTTACCGATACCTTTAAGGCAAAGACCAGCAAGAAGGCAGAGAAGGAGCTTTCCGATGCAGCAGAAGCAATCAGCAAGGTGATGAAGAAGGTCTTAAAGAAAGACAAGATCGCTGTTAAGGTGGAAAAGCTGAAAAACAGAAAGATCGCTTCCATGGTAACCCTTTCCGAGGAGAGCCGCAGAATGCAGGATATGATGAAGATGTATTCCATGCCCGGAATGGATATGGGTGAATTCGGAAAAGAGGGTGAAACACTGATTCTCAATGCTAATCATCCTCTGGTAGAGTATGTGATGCAGAATACCGATGGAAAGAATGTCGATATGATCTGTGAACAGCTGTATGACCTGGCTCTGTTACAGCATGCACCTCTCGAACCGGAAGCTATGGCGAAGTTTGTTCAGAGAAGCAACGATATCATGATGCTGTTAACAAAATAATTTCATCATAGATCATAAGCAGGACCTCTGCATAAAATATACTAAGTATATCTTATGCAGAGGTTTTTTATGCCTGAAAAGGAGAATGAAGCAGGAAGAGCCGCCGTGGGAGAGTCCGGCCGGCTGCGGATTATGGTGACTTCTTCCATTGGAATGATTCCGGTGCAGAATGCACGGATTACCATTTCCTATAAAGGAGTACCTGATGTGACCGTAGTACAGCTTGATACGGATAATTCCGGACAGACGGAGATCATTGATCTGCCGTCCCCTCCAATTGACTATAGCATGGAGCCAGGGCGGCTGGAACAGCCCTATTCCGAATATAACGTAAGGGTGGAGGCCGAGGGCTATGAACCGGTAGAGGTCTCGGGAACAGAGATTCTTCCGGAGGTGACGGCATGGCAGAATGTGGAGATGAATCCGTCAGAAACCTCCGAAGAAGACAATGAAATCATTGTGATTCCGGAGCATACACTTTACGGGGAGTATCCGCCCAAGATTGAAGAGGATGAAATTAAACCCATTGAGGAAGGCGAGATTGTTTTAAGCCGGGTAGTTATTCCGGAATACATCGTGGTGCATGACGGTGTGCCGGATGATTCCACTGCCAGAAATTATTATGTGCGTTACCGGGACTATATCAAGAATGTAGCGTCCTCCGAAATCTATGCGACCTGGCCGGAGAGTACGATTTATGCCAATGTTCTTGCAATTATGTCCTTTACCTTAAACCGCGTGTATACGGAGTGGTATCGAAATAAGGGATACAATTTTACGATCACATCTTCCACAGCCTACGATCAGAAATGGATCTACGGACGCAATATCTATTCCAATATCAGTCTGATTGTGGACACGATTTTTGCAAATTATCTGTCAAGGCCGGGGGTGCGGCAGCCAATCTTTACCTCTTACTGCGACGGGCAGCGTACGACCTGCAGAGGCTTGAGCCAGTGGGGCTCCAAGTATCTTGGCGATCAGGGGTATACGCCGATTGAAATTATCCGCTATTATTATGGAAGCGATATGTATATCAATTCCGCAGTGAGCGTATCGGGAGTTCCGGCATCCTGGCCGGGCTACAATCTGAGCATCGGTGCTTCCGGGGAGCATGTGCGCACGATCCAGAGGCAGCTGAACCGTATTGCCCAGAATTATCCGGCAATTCCGGTTGTTTCAGTTGATGGCATTTACGGACAGGGAACCGCAAATGCCGTTAAGACATTTCAGAGAATTTTCGGACTTCCGCAGTCCGGTATCGTGGATTTCCCAACCTGGTACAGCATTTCCAATATTTATGTGGCAGTATCGAGAATTGCAGAGCCAGGGTGAATCGGACCGTATTTCAGAAACACAGGAGGGTGGTTATCCTCCTGTGTAAAGCACATAATGAATGCAGGTTGAAGATGAAGCATGAGGTACGAGTGAACAGCAGCGGGCATAAATTTAGGTGTCTTGAAGGAGTTGCGAAGTCGCAGCAAAAAATGGTATACTAATAACGTGTATGCAGATAGACATTTTACCGGAGGGATAAGTGGCGTGAGGGAAGTTGTCGACCGGATACTGGAAGGAAATTTTAATAATGATGTACATTCCTTGAACTTTTCAAGTCCATTGATTGAATTGAAATTAGAACCCGGAGAGAAGTATGAGGGAAGCTTTACCATTTTCGGTAAGCCCAATGTCATGACCGAAGGAACGGTTTCAACGACGGAGCTGCGCATGAAGTGTCTGGTGGAATCTTTTACCGGTACAGAAGAAGAGATCCCTTATGTGTTTGATGCGGCAGGAATGATTAAGGGGGACTCTTTGAAGGGTGAATTCCGTGTGATTTCCAATCAGGGGGAATATTTGATTCCATATCATGTGGAAATTGACAGTGAGAATCTGAATTCCAGCCTTGGAAGCATTAAGAATCTGTTTCATTTTGCAAATCTTGCGAAAACAAGCTGGGAGGAGGCTGCAAACCTGTTTTTCTCAAAGGATTTCGAACAGGTTTTACAGGGGTCGGATAAGCAGTATCTGAATACCTACCGGGGACTTGTGAAGGATGGCAGGAAGGAACAGTATCTCGAAGAATTCTTATTACAAATCAAAAAGAAACAGCAGATTGAATATATTATTGAAAATCCGGAGATCCGTATGGAAAATCCGGAGGGAATTACCGAAGGGCGTGTGGTGATCCAGCGTAACGGCTGGGGGTATTCCCAGCTTTTCGTGGAAGCGGAAGGAAGCTTCCTCCGCATGGAAAAGGACATGATCCGTGAAGAGGATTTTCTGGGAAATTGTTACCGGTTCTCCTTTTACGTGGATGCGGACAAGCTTCATGCGGGCAGGAACTATGGGAAGATCCGCTTTACCAATGCCTACACCTCATCAGAAGTGACGGTAATGGCTTACAAACAGCGGATTGACCGCAAATTCAACGAAGCAATCCGGCAGAAGAAGCATGCCATTGTGGAATTGATGCAGTACTATGAAGCCTTCCGTACGAAGCAGATCAGTGCGTCGTCCTGGATGAATGAAACGAGCCTGATTATGGACCGGCTTCAGGAGCTGGATGAACAGAATCCGGCCTATATGCTGATGCGGGTACAGCTCTTAATTACCCAGGAGAGAACGAATGAGGCCAGGTGGCTTCTCGAACAGGCTGATGAGCTTCTTGCAGGAAAATATAATCCAACCTTATATTGCTATTACATGTATCTTTCTACCCTGTTAAACCGTACCGAAGAGTACATTGATGAGATGGCAGAGCAGGTAGAGAAGATTTTCAGGGAAAATATGGATGACTGGCGCATTGCATGGCTTCTCATTTATCTTTCAGACGATTATTCACGGAGTCCTTCGAAGAAGTGGATTGTTCTTGAGGAACAGTTTGCCAAGGGAGCGACAAGTCCTGTTCTGTATATTGAGGCATATCATCTGATCCAGAATAATCCATCGATTCTGATGCAGCTTGATGATTTCGAGATTCAGGTGTTATCTTATGCAGCCAGAAAGCAGCTTCTTACCACAGAGGTGGTGGAGCAGATTGTCTATCTGGCGAAGAAGCTGCGCGGATACCGGAAGCCGCTTTACCGGATTCTGCGTGTCTGCTATCAGGTACTGCCGACCGATGAAGTACTGCAGACGATCTGTACGATACTGATTAACGGAAACATTACGACTCCGGAAGCCTTTGCATGGTATGAAAAGGGCATTGGAAAGGAACTGCGTATCACCCGTCTGTATGAGCACTATATGATGTCACTGGAGCTTAAGGATGATGTGGCCATTCCGAAAATGGTACTGATGTATTTTGCCTTTGACAGCAGCCTGGATAGTTTACATAATTCATTTCTGTATGCCTATGTCTATCGGAATAAGGCTGTTTATCCCGAGCTTTATGAAAGCTACAGGGAGCATCTGGAACGGTTTGTGGTCTTCCAGATTTTAAAGAAGAGAAACAATAAATGGCTTGCTTATTTATATAAGAATCTGGTTACGGAAGGAATGCTTACCGAGGAGATCTCGGAAGGACTGGTAACGGCCATTTTCCTGCAGGAGCTGCATTTGAAACGGAAGGACATCAGCAGGGTCTGCGTTATCTATGACAGCTTAAAGGAAGAACAGGTGTATCCGGTTACGGGACAGGTCATGTATCTGCCGTTATATGGAAACAGTTACCAGATGATACTGGAGGATTTTAAGGGAAACCGTTTTTGCAGGGAGGAAGAATATGAGCTTGAACGGCTCATGATTCCGGACAAGATTGCCGGGATGATTGCCCCGTATGTAAAGGATGAGATTCTGTTTGATCTGTGGCTGTGTGAAAAGGGACACCAGCTTCTCCCGGTCAGCGAAAGCAACAGGGAGCATATGAAGCGGATTATGGAGTCCCCGCTTGTAAAGGAGTCCATCCAGAAGGAAATACGCTTAAAGCTTATGCAGTACGATTATGACCATGATCAGATGAACGAGCTGGATGAAGTTTTGAATGATCTTAAGCCGGAGATGATTTTCCGTGACAGCATGTCCCAGATGATACGGTTCATGGTAATCCGGGGCATGTATGAGAAGGCTTACGAATGGATCAGCCTCTGCGGTGGCGAGGGCATCGAAGCAAAGATTATCGTGCGGCTGTGTGGGCGGATTTTAGCTCTCGATGGAATGAAAGAGGATCCGGTGATGACGGCGCTGATTCACCGCGCATTTCTGTCGGGAAAATATGATGAGCTTTTATTGAATTATCTGAACCTGTATTTCAAGGGAACCGTAAAGGAAATGCGGGATGTCTGGAGTACTGCGGAATCCTTTGGCGCGGACACGCTGGCAATTGAGGAGCGGATCCTGATTCAGATGCTGTATACGGATGCCTTTGTCGGAAATGCGGCAGCTATTTTCCAGAGCTATGTAAAGAAGGGGGCAGATCCATCGGTAGAGCTGGCATTTTTAGCCCAGTCCTGTCATGATTATTTCGTAAAGGACAAGGTGACCGATCCGTTTATTCTGAATGAGGTAGAGCGGATCTGGGAAGAGGAGCAGCATCTTCCGATGGTGTGCAAGCTCGCCTATACGAAGTTTTATGCCGGGCATAAGGAACAGACGAACGAAAAGGTTTCCAGGAATCTGCTCATTTTCCTGCGGGAGATGACAGCGGAAAAGATGGTGTTCCCGTTTTATAAGGAATTTGCAGAAAATATTACCTTTATGCATAAATATATGGATAAGACCATGGTGGAATATCATGTCCATGATGGAAACCGTGCCGTAATTCATTATCTGGTTGAGCGGGAAGGAAATGTGGAGAACGAGTACCGCAAGGAAGAGATGAAGAACATGTATGGCGGCATATGTGTGAAAGAATTCGTCCTGTTCTTTGGGGAACGTCTCCAGTATTATATTGTGGAGCTTGAGGACGGAAAAGAGCAGCTTAACGAGAGCGGCACCTTCAGCCGGAGTGATACGGACACAAACCAGAAGATCAGCCGGTATAATCTGATCAATGACATTGCCATGGCACGGACGCTGAAGGACTATGATACCATGGAAAGCATGCTTTTTGAGTATTATGATTATTCATATTTGTCAGAGGAATTGTTTTCAATGAAGTAGGGTAACTGTAAAGATATTGAACAGTTATGAAGTAGGAGTTGAACATGTTACAGGAAAACAGGGATTTGGCAGGAAAACGGAATAATGCAAAGATGGTCATCGGGTATGACCTGGGGAGGCAGTTTTCCCAGGTGAGCTATTATGCCGTCGGTGATGCGGATCCCTGCACGGTTTCTCCGGTGGCAGGTACTGAGCAGTATAACATTCCTACTGTGTTATGTAAACGAGTTGGCGTAAGCCAGTGGTATTATGGGAAAGAAGCCCTGAAGAATCAGGGCGAGGAAGGAATTCTGGTAGATCACCTTTTGGAAAAGGCATTGCAGGGAGAAGAGGTTCTCGTTGAGGAGACAACCTTTGACCCGGTGGCACTGCTTACCCTGTTTATCAAACGAAGCCTTGCAACTCTCAATATGCAGGTTTCCTTAAACCGTGCGGAGGTTTTCATGTTTACGGTGGAGGAACTGACCCCGCGTATGGTAGAGGTGTTGGGGAAGGTGGTATCCGGACTGCAGCTTAAATGTCCGCAGATCTGCTTTCAGAGTCATATTGAGAGCTTTTATTATTATATGCTTCACCAGCAGGCAGAGCTTTGGAAAAGAGAGGTTTTTGTTTTTGAATATAATGACACCCTGAAAACCCTGCGTTTTCAGTGCAACCGTCATACGACCCCCAGGGTTGTGTTTATCGAGCATCTGGATTATCCGGAGATGAAGAGGGTGGACTGGGCAGAGGATGAAGCACAGCGTATGGCACAGCAGCAGGAGCTTGACGCACAGTTCGGGCAGTTGTGTGAAAGCTGCCTGCACGAAACAGATGTATCGACCGTGTTTTTAATCGGAGAGGGCTTTAAGGAGGGCTGGACCAGGGAATCCTTAAAGATCCTGTGCCATAACCGCAGAGTGTTTCAGGGAAACAATCTGTATAGCAAGGGCGCCTGCTATGCCGGAATGGAAAAGCTGAATCCACAGGAGAGTACGCGGGAATATGTTTATCTTGGAGAAGATAAGCTCAAATCCAATATCGGAATGAGAGCGCTGCGCAGGGGAGAGGATTCATATCTGGCCATTCTGGATGCCGGTGTGAACTGGTATGAGGCGAAAACAGATTTTGACCTGATTCTGGAAAGCGGAAATGTATTGTGCTTTACGATTACGCCACTGACCGGTGAAAATATTATGGATAAGACCGTCACACTTGACGGACTGCCGGAGAGACCCCGCTGTACAACGAGATTACGGATCCATGCGGAGATGACGGCAATACATACTCTGACGCTGGAAATCACCGATATGGGATTTGGAGAGCTGTTTAAGAGCAGCGGCAGGGCATGGACACATACCCTGCAGGTATGACGATCCGGTAGTTTATACACCAGAAAGGAATTCAGATGGTAAGCCGAGTATTAATCTGTACAGGAAAATATGCCAACGAACCCTATCATTTAGAGAAGGTCTGTGTGAATGTATACTGCGTGGAAGAGCTGTGTTATCTGTTTGCAAACAATCCCTTTATGATTAACACAGAGATCATGGATAAGCACCTTCCGGAATGGCTGCGGGAACAGTGTGGTCTCCCGGAGCTGGCAGACCGTCTTACGCTTGCCATGAAAAAAGGAATTCAGGCAGGTGAGTTTGTTGACATAATAATTGATTATGTCAACTATTGCACTGAGGCAGAAATTGCCAGGATGGATGAAATTCTGAAGAGCAATGCCGGATTAAATGATTTTGAACGGAAGAAAAAGCAGGCGGATTATCTGTTGCAGAACAACCGTCATCTGATGGCGCTCAGGGAGTACGAAGATCTGAACCGGGAGCTGCCCGATACGGAGAATGCCCTGCGGCCTGCTATTTATCATAATATGGGTTATGCCTATGCAGGACTTTTCATGTTTGACATTGCGGCGAAGTATTATAAGCGTGCCTATGAAATGTCAAAGGACGGGGAGTCAGGGGTGCAGTACCTTTCTTCCTTACGCAGTTATCTGTCAGAGGAAGAATACATCCGTTTTATTGCGGAACATTCGGAATACCATGAGCTTTCGCTGGAGCTTGAAAAGAAGATTACAACGGCAAAGGGGGAGTTCGAGGCTTCGCGCGAAAACCGGATGCTGTCGGCATTGAAGATATATAAGGAAGAGGGAAATGTGGCTTCCTATTACGAAGAAATTGATAAGATTATCTATCGGCTGAAGGAAGATTACCTGCAGCTTGTTGAGGAATAAGAATGGGTCTATTACAACGGATTTTTAACTGGAAAAGGGATTACGAGGAGACTTACGAAGTCGAGGAGTGGAATGAAATCGTCTATGACCGTGACGATTTACAGGTTCATAACCGGAAGCAGCGTGAGGAATATGTGAGGGGGTGCCTGGAGCAGATTGCAGAGGCATCCAGGGAGGTAGAAAATCTCCAGCATGAATATCAGGTGGTTACCTCGCATCTTAAGGATATTGAAGAGATTGAGGCACTGCCGGAGAATGAAAGCCGTCTGCTTATGGAATGTGCCAAACGGATAGATACGCTCGAGAGGCAGCAGTCCGGCTACAAGGAACGGAAAAACCGGATGACGGATGAGAAGTTTTATCAGATGGAATGCATGGAAGAGGAAGTGCAGGAGGCATATGAGAAGCTTGAAAAGGCGGAAGAATACCAGAACCTGATTAAGCGGGACCTGCGCCGTCTTGACAGTGAACGGCAGGCCTACGGCTTCCGGAAGATCGAACTGCGGCATCTGATGAAGGATACCCGTTCGATGACGATTGTCTGCGCAACGGCAGTGATTTTCTGTTTGCTGTTACTGTTGGTTTTACAGTATGCCTTTTCCTTTGACGTGAAGATTGGTTATCTGGCGGCCGGGGGAATCGGAGCACTTGCCATCACCGCCATTTTCTTAAAATATAACGATGCCGTACGGGAGCTTTCCCAGGTGGAGAGCGGGATCAGCAGGCTCATCCGGCTGCAGAATACGGTGAAGATCCGGTATGTGAATAATACGCATCTGCTTGACTATCTTTATATGAAGTATAATGTCAAAAGCGCACAGGAGCTTGGACGGGATTATAAGCAGTATCTCGAAGAAAAGGACGAACGTCATAATTATAAACGGGCAGAAATCGAACTGGATTCCACCCAGCAGGAGCTTTTACATATTCTGCGCCGGTATCAGGTGAAGGATCCGATGATCTGGCTGTATCAGACACAGGCGCTTCTCGATAAGAAGGAAATGATTGAGATCCGGCACAATCTGATTATCCGCAGACAGTCCTTACGCCGGAGAATGGATTACAACAAGGAAGTCGTTGCCGGAAAGGCGAAAGCAGAGGTAAAAGATCTGGTTGAAAATTACCCGAAATATGCCAAAGAGATTCTGGGCATTGTGGCGGAGTACGATAAGGATTTCACTTGACTTTCCTTAGTGTGCATGGTAGCATGGGTATCAAACATGCTTTATCATGCTAAAGAGGTAGCGTGATGCATAACTAACCTGTAAATACAGGACTAAGGAAGGATGGAGAGATTATGAAAAAGTTACTCGCAGTTACTATTGCAGCCGTAATGATGACCGGATTACTGGCTGGATGCGGTGCCGGGGAGACTGCCGCACAGGATACAACGACAGAGGCTCCGGAAGAAACCACTGCACAGGAGGATAGTGAACAGGCAGACGCATCTGCAGAAGGAAGAACCTTTACGGTCGGTTTTGATGCAGAGTTTCCGCCTTATGGTTATATGGATGAGAATGGTGAATATACCGGATTTGACTTAGAGCTTGCTGCTGAGGTATGCAGCCGCAACGGATGGACACTTGTAAAGCAGCCGATTGACTGGGATGCCAAGGATATGGAATTAAGCTCAGGCTCCATTGATTGTATCTGGAACGGATTTACCATGAATGGACGTGAAGATCAGTATACCTTCAGTGTTCCTTATGTAGATAACAGTCAGGTGTTTGTCGTAAAGGCAGATTCAGGAATTACCTCTCCTGCGGATCTTGCCGGTAAGATTGTCGGAGTACAGAAGGATTCCTCCGCACTAGCAGCCCTCGAAGGAGATGCAGCGGATCTGGCAGCAACCTTTGCAGAACTGACGCAGTTTGCGGATTACAATACCGGATTCCTGAATTTAGATGCAGGTGCTGTGGATGCGATCGCCGTAGATATCGGAGTTGCAGATTATCAGCTGGAATCAAGAGGTGACGGCTTCGTGATCCTCGATGAAAAGCTGGCAACCGAACAGTATGGTATCGGTTTTAAGCTTGGCAACACCGAATTAAAGGATCAGGTGGAAGCTACCCTGCTTGAAATGGCAGAGGATGGAACCTTTATGGAAATTGCAAAGAAGTATGGCTTGGAGGACAGTGTTTGCTTAGGCAAATAAAGAGGTGTTCCGGGGGCAGAATGAAGATTCTGCCCCTGAATAGTTATGTTGCCATGCATATGAGAAAATGATCCGGTGGATCATTTTTGAGTTAACTTATACACACAGGAGTAAGGTATGAATTTTCAGACAATTATATTGCAATTGGGACAGGGAATGCTGGTAACGGTAGAAATCTTTTTTCTGACGTTACTTTTTTCGTTACCGCTGGGACTTTTGGTGGCTTTTGGAAGAATGTCAAAAAATGTGTTGCTAAAAGGTATCAGTAAGATATATATTTCTATTATGAGAGGTACGCCGTTGATGCTGCAGCTGATTGTGGTATACTTCGGACCGTTCTATTTATTTGGCACTAATCTGAAGGGATACCGTTTTCCGGCGATCATTATTGCCTTTGCGGTGAACTATGCAGCATACTTTGCCGAGATTTACCGTGGCGGAATTGAATCCATGCCGGTGGGACAGTATGAGGCCGCAGAGATTCTGGGCTATGGGAAGGTTCAGACCTTTTTCAAGATCATTTTCCCGCAGGTGATGAAGAGGATTCTGCCGTCGATTACGAATGAAACGATTACCTTAGTGAAGGATACGTCTCTTGCCTTTGTTTTGTCACAGGCAGAGATGTTTACGCTGGCCAAGCAGATCGCGGCAGCTGAAACGAGCATTATGCCGCTGATGGCAGCAGGTGTGTTTTATTATATCTTTAACCTGCTTGTGGCAGCGATTATGGAACGGATTGAGAAATCCATGGACTATTATCATTAGGAGGCAGCCGGAATGAGTGAGACTTTATTACAGATGAATCATATCAGAAAGCATTTCGGTGACCTGCATGTACTGGAGGACATTTCCTTAGAGGTGCACCGGGGAGAGGTCGTTTCGATTATCGGACCGTCTGGTTCCGGAAAGTCCACGCTGCTTAGATGTGCTACGTTACTTGAAAAGATGGATGGGGGAGATCTCATTTATCTTGGGGAAGCAGCAGCGAAGGAAGAGAACGGAAAATGCGTGTATGCGTCCAAGGCGAAATTAAAGCAGATCCGGAAGTACTTCGGACTGGTTTTCCAGAATTTCAATCTGTTTCCACATTATACCGTATTGAAGAATATTACAGACGCACCTGTCTGTGTCGATAAAGTACCGAAGGAAGAGGCAGTGGAGAGAGCAAAGAAGCTTTTAGAACAGCTCGGGCTCGCCGATAAGGCAGATGCCTATCCGTGCCAGCTTTCCGGAGGACAGCAGCAGAGAGTTTCGATTGCAAGGGCACTGGCCCTGCAGCCCCAGATTCTCTTTTTTGATGAACCGACCTCCGCACTTGATCCGGAGCTTACGGTAGAGGTGCTTAAGGTTATTAAGGAACTGGCAAAGCAGCATATGACCATGATTATTGTGACACATGAAATGCAGTTTGCCAAAGAAGTATCCGACAAGATTATATTCATGGAAGGCGGTCATATTAAGATGCAGGGAACTCCGGAGGAGATCTTTGCTTCGGAAAATGAACGGGTGAAGGAATTTATCGGAAAACTGAACGCCTGATCGGATGCCATTGCTTGTAAAGAACATGGGGAGACCGATGTTTCTTTCAAATATAAACTTTCAAATGGAGGATAATCATGAAAAAAATGGAACAGCTTTATGAAGGAAAGGCAAAGAAGGTATTTGCAACAGAGGATCCGGATGTTGTTATCGTGGATTATAAGGATGATGCGACTGCTTTCAACGGCGAAAAGAAGGGAACCATCGTAGGAAAGGGTGCCATCAATAACCGTATGACCAATCACGTATTTAAGCTTCTGGAGAAGGAAGGGGTACCTACCCATCTGATCGAGGAACTGAGTGACCGTGAAACTGCTGTAAAGAAGGTCGATATTGTACCTTTAGAGGTTATTATCCGTAATGTGGCTGCAGGAAGCTTCAGCAAGCGTCTTGGAGTACCGGAGGGAACCCCCTTTAAAGAGCCTACCATTGAGTTCAGTTATAAAAATGATGCTTTAGGCGATCCGCTGATTAACAGCTATTTTGCTGTTGCCCTGGGACTTGCTACATGGGAAGAAATTGACACCATTAAGAAGTATGCTTTTAAGGTAAATGAAGTACTGAAGGCTTATTTCCTTCAGGCGGATATCAAGCTCATTGACTTTAAGATCGAGTTTGGCCGTTTCCATGGAGAAATCCTGTTAGCAGATGAAGTATCTCCGGATACCTGCCGTCTGTGGGATGTCAACACCAATGAAAAGCTTGACAAGGACCGTTTCCGTCGTGACCTTGGAAATGTGGAAGAAGCTTACAACGAAGTATTCAAGAGACTTGGACTGGCATAGGAGGAAGGGAATGAGTACAGACAGATATGTAAGTCCTTTGTCAGAGCGTTATGCAAGTAAAGACATGCAGTATATCTTTTCTCCTGACATGAAGTTCCGTACCTGGCGTAAGCTCTGGATTGCACTTGCAGAGACTGAGATGGAATTAGGACTTTCCCAGGATGGGAAGCCGGTTATTACCAGAGAACAGATTGATGAATTAAAGAGTCATGCCGATGACATTAACTATGATGTGGCAAAAGCAAGGGAAAAGGAAGTGCGCCACGATGTTATGAGCCATGTTTATGCTTACGGACAGCAGTGCCCGAAGGCAGCGGGTATTATCCACCTTGGCGCAACCAGCTGCTATGTAGGAGATAATACCGATATTATCGTGATGACAGAAGCACTCCGTCTTGTGAAAAAAAAGCTCATTAATGTATTAAAGGAGCTTGCCGACTTTGCAGATAAATACAAGGCACAGCCGACGCTGGCGTTTACACATTTCCAGCCGGCACAGCCAACTACCGTTGGAAAGCGTGCAACCCTGTGGATGCAGGAATTCTGTCTGGATCTTGAGGATCTTGACCATGTGCTTTCCGGTATGAAGCTCCTTGGCTCCAAGGGAACTACAGGAACACAGGCTTCTTTCCTGGAGCTGTTTAACGGCGATCAGGAGACGATCGATAAGATTGATCCGATGATTGCACAGAAGATGGGCTTTAAGGAATGTTATCCGGTTTCCGGACAGACCTATTCCCGCAAGGTGGATACGAGAGTTGCCAATGTCCTTGCCGGAATTGCAGCCAGCGCTCATAAGATGTCCAATGACATCCGTCTGCTGCAGCATCTTAAGGAAGTGGAAGAGCCGTTTGAAAAGAATCAGATCGGATCTTCTGCCATGGCTTATAAGAGAAACCCGATGAGAAGTGAACGGATCGCATCCCTTTCCCGTTACGTGATGATCGATGCACTGAATCCGGCAATTACCTCTGCAACCCAGTGGTTTGAGCGTACATTGGATGATTCTGCCAATAAGAGATTATCCATTCCGGAGGCGTTCCTTGCAATTGATGGAATTTTAGACCTGTGTCTGAATGTTGTCGATGGACTGGTGGTTTATCCGAAGGTCATTGAGAAGCATATGTTAAGTGAGCTTCCGTTCATGGCAACCGAGAACATCATGATGGATGCCGTAAAGATGGGTGGAAACCGTCAGGAGCTGCATGAAAAGATCCGGGAGTTATCCATGGAAGCCGGTAAGAATGTGAAGCAGGAAGGCAGGGAGAACAATCTTTTAGAGCTGATTGCGGCAGATCCCGAATTCCATATGACCCTTGAGGATTTACAGAAGACCATGGAGCCGTCCCGTTATGTGGGCCGTTCCAGAGAACAGGTAGAAGCGTTCTTAAGAAAGGTGATTTCACCGATCTTACAGGATAACAGGGATTTACTTGGCGTGAAGGTCGAGATCAATGTTTAAATCATGAGGGTGATTTTCTAAGGAAAGGAAAATATTTTAATATGGGTGGATTTTTTGGCGTAGCGTCAAAGAACGATTGCGTGTTTGATTTGTTTTTCGGTACGGACTACCATTCCCATCTGGGAACCAGAAGAGCAGGTATGGCCGTATATAATAAAGAGACCGGTTTTGAAAGAGCCATTCACAATATTGAGAATGCGCCTTTCCGGACCAAGTTTGACAAAGATGTAAATGAAATGCAGGGAACCCTCGGTATCGGTTGTATTTCAGACTATGAACCGCAGCCTCTGCTTGTGCGTTCCCATCATGGTACCTATGCGATCATGACGGTTGGTAAGATCAATAACATGGAGGCCATTGTGGATGACCTGTTTTCCTCTGGACATTCCCACTTTCTTGAGATGAGTGGCGGGGATATCAATGCAACCGAGCTTGTGGCAGCCGTCATCAATCAGAAGGACAATCTGATCGAAGGTCTGCAATATGTACAGGAATTGATCGATGGTTCCATGACGGTGGTATTACTGACACCAAAGGGAATTTATGCCGCCAGGGACCGGCTCGGACGAACTCCTGTTGTGGTCGGAAAAAAGGAGGATGCTTACTGCATTTCCTTTGAAAGCTTTGCCTATCTGAACCTGGGGTATGTGGATGAAAAGGAGTTAGGTCCCGGAGAAATCGTCATTGTGACACCGGAAGCGGTAACGACTCTGGTTTCGCCCGGTAAGGAGATGAAGATTTGTACCTTCCTCTGGGTATATTATGGTTATCCGTCCTCTTCCTACGAAGGCATCAGTGTAGAGAAGATGCGTTACAACTGCGGTGCGCTTCTTGCCAGACGGGATGATGTGCATCCGGATAATGTGGCCGGTGTTCCGGATTCCGGTGTGGCACATGCAATCGGATATTCCAATGCGTCCGGAATTCCTTTTTCCAGACCGTTTATCAAGTATACGCCGACGTGGCCGCGTTCCTTTATGCCAACGATCCAGAGCCAGCGTAATATGATTGCGAAGATGAAGCTGATTCCGGTACATGACCTGATAAAGGACAAGAGTCTTCTATTGATTGATGATTCCATCGTGCGTGGTACGCAGCTTCGGGAAACCACTGAATTTCTGTATCAGAGCGGGGCAGGAGAGGTTCATATCCGTACGGCATGCCCGCCGCTATTATACGGATGTAAGTATCTGAATTTTTCCCGTTCTTCTTCCGAGATGGAACTGATTACCAGAAGAACGATTAAGGAAATGACCGGAAACGCAGCCAATGTAAATTTAAGTGCATATTCCAATCCGGACTCTCCTGAGTATCAGGAGATGGTAAAGCGGATCGGCGTACAGTTGAACTTTACTTCCTTACGGTTCCACCGTCTCGATGATATGATTGAGTCTGTCGGAATCGACCGCTGCAAGCTTTGCACTTACTGCTGGGACGGCAGGGAATAGCGGAGCAATAAAACAAAACAATAGGCATTTTAAGAAAAGTGTTAAAAAAATAAGCAAAATCAAGGCAATGTATAAATTTCATACATTGTCTTTTTTTTGTCCATTTATCTTTGAAAAAAGTTTATGTATTCTGAGAGCAGGAAAACGCAAGAGTGTGAACTGTGAATCCGTTACATTTTATATAAGAAGCAGGAGGATACGAAAATGGGATCTATGACACATGCAGCAGGAAGAGCTGCCTTTAGTACTGCATTGGACGTTACCTTAAAGAACCTCAATAAGAATCCGGAGGGCGAAATTGTAAAGCTGATTGATCTGATGCAGAAATATATGGATGGCGAAAAAATTGATATTGACTATGACAAAGCAAAGCAGATGGTCTGTGATCAGGACGGAACCTTAAACAAGTATATTCACCGTCTCTTAGATGAGGTCGATCCGCATGTCTTAAAAATGACGGCTTTAAACCTTGGCTATGAGGCCTTTTTCCATGGAACGAAGACAATCCGGAAGACAAGAGAAATACAGAAGTGCAACATTCCGTGGCTGATTCTGATGGACCCGACAAGTGCCTGCAACCTGCATTGTACCGGATGCTGGGCGGCAGAGTACGGTAACCGCTTAAACCTGACTTTCAAGGAAATGGATGACATCATTACCCAGGGAAAGGAACTCGGTATTTACTTTTACATGTTTACAGGCGGTGAACCATTGGTTCGTAAGGACGATATTTTAAGGCTGTGTGAAAAGCATCACGATTGCGCATTCCTTGCTTATACGAACGGTACGCTGGTGAATGAAGCGCTTTGTCAGGAGATGGTAAAGCTCGGAAATCTTTATCTGGCAATCAGTCTGGAAGGATTTTCCGAGGTAAATGACCTGCGTCGTGGAACCGGAGTGTTTGAGAAGGTAATGCATGCGATGGATCTGCTCAAAGAGTATGGATTGATCTTCGGAACATCCATCTGTTATACTTCACAGAACATTGAGACGGTAACAAGTGATGAATTCATTGATCTGATTGTGGAAAAGGGATGCCGTTATTCCCTGTATTTCCATTATATGCCGGTAGGAAATGATGCCGCTGTAGAGCTTCTGCCTACCATGGAGCAGAGAAAATATATGCGTGAGCGTGTACGTGAAATCCGTAACATGTCACATGGTAAGGGCATCTTTACCATGGATTTCCAGAATGATGGGGAATATGTCGGCGGATGTATTGCCGGTGGACGTAACTACTTCCACATCAATGCAAATGGTGATGCAGAGCCTTGTGTATTCATTCATTATTCGAATGCCAACATCCGGACGAGCAGCCTGCTTGAGATTCTGCACTCCCCGCTGTTTATGGCATATTATAATAACCAGCCATTCAATGAGAATCATTTAAGACCCTGTCCGATGCTGGAAAATCCGGAGATTCTGCAGCGTATGGTAAAGGAAACCGGAGCAAAGTCTACCGATCTCCAGTCCCCGGAAACGGCAGAACACTTGTGTGAGAAGTGCCATGCCTATGCAAAGCAGTGGGCACCGGAAGCTGAAAAGCTCTGGAATGCAACGCCGCACAAGAAGCCGAGTTATGAGAACTATAAGAAGGCTGACTAAGCAGAAATAGAAAAGATATATGAAAAGAGAAAAAGGAAAAGGGAAGAAAAGAAAATATAGCGGAATCATCAGTCTGCTGCTGGTAGGGATCCTGCTGGCGGCAGCACTGGTTTTTTACCGGGATTCTTTAGAAGACATTGTGAGTGGAATTCAGGCATTGTCTTTCTACGAGATTGCCATATGCTGTCTGTTTGCAGGCGGCTTTTTCTTTATACAAGGAGCAGTCATGCAGGGCGTGGTACGGTTATCCGGGAGCGCCTATCCGCTTTGGGAGTCAATAAAGGTTGCCTATTGCTGCGAATTTTACCGTCTGATTACGTTGGGGAGTGGGTCCGGAATTGCCCAGATTTATTATCTGTCGAAAAAGCATATTCCACCGGCACAGGGAACCGGCGTTTCGATGATTCAGTTTGTGTTAAAGAAGATTGCCGTGATGCTTCTTGGTGTGAGTGGATTCCTGTTTCTGCTTACATCCGGAAGGATGGGAGAGATCTGTAATTCCTATGGGAAATATATGGTACTGGGTGTCCTCATCACCTTTGTGATTGTAGCAGCCATGCTTTCCGTTGCGGCTTCTTCTAAGGTGCTGCAATTTGTGGGCTGGCTATGTGATAAGCTGTCCAAAAAATACCCCTCTTTACAGAAAACACTGCAAAAAGGCAAAGAACAGGCAAAGCTTTTAAATGATACCGGGAAGGTAGTCTTTCAGAAAACAGGCGACGTCCTTCTGGTTTTGCTTAAAAGCATGGTGATGCTTCTTATGGTGTATCTTATTCCGGCCTATATGTTCCGTGGACAGGAGTTTCCGGATTTCTTCTTAAATGTTTGTCTGATGGCAGTTACTTATATGCTTGCCGGCGTGATTCCGGCACCCTCCGGAATCGGTTCGCTGGAATTCGTTTTCCTTCTTTTGTTTGGTTTCTTCTTACCGGAATCCGTGACCGTACCGGCAATTCTGGTATTCCGTTTCGTGACCTGGATTGTACCGTTTGCAATTGGTGGACTTATTGTGCTCTTGCAGAGAATGAAAGAGGTGGTGTATAATAAGCCAAAAGAAAACCAATGGAGAGAAGAGAGTAAAGATGGGAAAGATCATAATTCAAAATGAAACCACAAAAGATCCAATCAGTCTGATCGGGCGTGAAGCCGGTGTATGCTGGGGAGCAGACATTACGAAGGTTGACCGTAATTATAAGAGAGGTCTGGACTGTCTTTCTTCAGGACATGGAAGAACCTGGGAGTATCCGCAGGTTTATATGATTCTGGAAGGATATTCTGCAAGAGTGATCCGTGAATTATATACCCATATCGGGGGTAACCCGACAAGACTGCAGGCTTCTACCAGATATATCAATTATCAGAAGGGCTTTCCATATGTGACGCCGCCGACTATCGCCGGTAACGAAGAGGCGAAAGCAATTTATGACCATGCCATGGAAGAGATTCTTACGGCAATGCAGAAGTTAGAAGCGATGGAACTGCCGCGTGAGGATGTCAGTATGCTTCTTCCACTTGGAATGGAAAGCAAGGTGGTACTTCGTACCAATTTAAGGAATCTTGTGGATATGTCCCATCAGAGACTCTGTACGAGAGCATATTGGGAGTTCCGCCAGCTGATGAACGATATGAAGACGGAACTCAGTAATTATTCGGAAGAGTGGAAGTTCTTAACCGAAAATTATTTCCAGCCGAAGTGCGAGATTACAGGATTCTGTACCGAGACAAAGTGTTGTGGACGGAAGCCGAAGAAGGAAGTGTAATTTTTCGGGATAGAATGAGGCATTTGAGTTGAGGTTATGGTTAGTTATAACATAGCATAAAGGATAGATAATTTTAGGTGTGTATAAGAGGGCAGCATGGAAGGGATTCTGTGCTGTCTGTTTTTGTTTGGGATAGATGCAAAAGAATTACAGAATAGGTGCACATACACTTTCCTGTCAGAGCTGATCTACGGAACTAAGAAGTTCTATTTGTTTTGTAGAAGGTTAGTGTATAGGTACGCAAACAGGTCAACGAGCCATCCAGGCACGATTGCCCTTGGATTGGACATCCGTGTCCAATCCTTGCTGTATGATGAAACAAAACAGAAGAACTTCTAAGTCCCTGCATAAGCTCATCCAGAAAAGTGTATGGCACCCATGCAGGACGGTTACTGGGGATTTTGCACAGTTTCATAATGTTCATTTAATGATATTCATAATTTTAACCAATAACCTACAACATTCCGTAAGAATAAAATATATCATTTGAGATATCATCAGAAAGGCTTAGCCGCAGTCAATAAATCATTACACTATTGTACCATGCCTTGACATGTTCATAGTAATCGGTAATATCTATGATATTGGTTCTATCAATCTGCTCAGACCAATTCTGATATTTTTCGGAGAAAGTAGCAAAGTTAATAGCGTTGTCATAATAACTGGAAAATGAGGAATTGGTATTCATTTTCCTGATGCATTCAGCAATAGGTATATTCTTATATTCATGATGATTACGCCAAAACTGAGGCCAGTCTAACATCATGGGGCTTAAAAAATCTGACTTTTTGTCATTGCTTTTAATGTTTCTTAAGTATGGGATAAAGTAACGATTATATACTGGATGGTAATTGTTAAAGCTTCGACCAAACGCCACCCCAATTGCATTTTGGGCTGGTTCACCCCGAGCAGCTTCTACTAATGGCTTGCCTAAGAAGATTGATTTGCTTTTATTCATAGTGGCCATGCCGGTCGAGATGCATCCACGGAGAGGAATACTTGCTTTAATTGCCTCACAAAAGAATTCCATGCATACTTGCAGAAAAGATAAATAGATGGCATGTTCCTGAAAAAAAAGCGGACAGTATTCGGTATTTATTTCTCCGATTAGCAACGGATATGGTTCATAAAAAGAATCACTAAGCCACCAGGATGGTCTTTTGAACAGATAGTGTGTGTAAATTAAAAAGGTATCGCTAAAGTGACATACATGAATATATCCATTTGCATTTGCAATAAATTGATTGTTTTTCCAATCGTTGGAAATAGGTACAGGGGCAACGCTACCCGCAAATGTTCTATTATCAGAATAGCATGATTCCATCTTATGGATAATGTCTAAAAGCTTATTATATAGATCCAGAACAATTTGAGTGCCATTATTCTGAACCAAATTGGAAAATCCAAGAATGTCAAACAGTGCGATAGAATATAACTGTTCTTGTTGCTCAACTTCACGAATTGCTTGTTCCATTGCATCTGAAGATGCAATGAGTGGTCGATTTTCAGAGGAAAGCATATCATTATTTCCCATAATACTGTCTCTTATACACATCTGACGCT
>ERZ1026860.259-NODE-259-length-40289-cov-17.752249_pt1 | contig 40289 bp, 24 predicted proteins | sample MGYA00380160_ERZ1026860 | MGnify/ENA primary metagenome ERZ1026860 (study PRJEB33269, sample SAMEA4719796) | human gut metagenome | biome: human-associated habitat; feature: organic feature; material: feces | place: Cameroon | collected 2013-10 ... | reverse complement strand
GGTGAGGTCCACATACCGTCCCGGCGTCACCGCGTGCAAGGCCTCATCCCTGTTCATGCCGGCATCCCTGCTCCCGTTCCGGCTGCCGCCTCTGTTCCCGTTTCCCTCGCACATCTGCCCCGCGGCCTTGCCGCCGGCAGAATCTCTCTTGAAGTTTCCCATTGTTTTTCGTCTAAAAGTTACGCCCGCAATGATAGCGATTCCCGGGGCGCCGGGCAATAAAGAAACTTCAAAAGACGAAAGAATCTTGAATTTCTTACAGGGATGGATTTACAACGCGACCTCCGGCCATCCGTCGGCGGACCAGTTGACTTCGCGTATCAGGAGTTTGGAGCGGTAGTCATGCTGCTTGTCGTAGCCGTGCATGAACATATAGTCCTGCCCGCCGAAATTCACGACTGCGCAGTGCCCGACTCCCGGGAAGCGTTCGTTGCCCTGTACGACTATGGTGCCGCCACCTTCCATGAGTGAGTTCCCGTCCTTATCATAGTATGGGCCGGTAACCCTGTCGGAGCGCCCGACCACTACATTGTATGTGCTTTTGGCTCCTCGGCAGCAGAGGTCGTAGGAGGCGAAAAGGTAGTAATGTCCGCCGTGCCTGAATATGAACGGAGCCTCTACGGCACCGTTGCCGGCATCGAAATCGCTCCCCCTCGGGTCAAGGGAAAGCCCGTCATCCCCGCCGGCGATGTTCTTTGTCGTGCCCTCCGGCCTGCGGCAGATCGGATACCACTCCTGCGGCTCCGCGATTCTCATGAACGTGTCGTCCAGTTTGAACATCTTCAGCCCTCTCCAGAACGAGCCGAAGGCTAGCCACCCGGTTCCGTTCTCGTCCAGAATCACATTGGCGTCTATCGCGTTCCACTCGTCCCTGCCCGGCACGGATTCCACTATCATACCGTGGTCTTCCCACTTGTAATCCGGTGAAGACGGGTTGAGTGTCTTGTTGGTGGCGACACCGATCGCCGAGATATTCTTGCCGAACTTGGAGTACGAGTAATACACATAATACTGCCCGTTGATGAACTGGACATCTGGTGCCCATGGCATGCCCTTGAACCCCTTGTCGGCGGCCCATTGCGGGATGCTTTCCAATACGCGCCCCTCAAATCTCCAAGTCTTCATGTCGGCTGAGGACATGATGCCCATTCCGGTGGTAAACACATAATACCGTCCGTCGCAGAGCGCTGCCACAGGGTCGTGGGCGTCGGGATATTCGAACTCGCTGCCGCGGGATGGCCCGGGTTGTGCTGCAAGTGTGGATGCTGACAGGCAGGTCAGCGCAAAGTACAAGATGATTTTTTTCATTAGTGCAAAGTGTTATTGATACCCTAAATATACAATTTTTTATGTCGGCGCACTCGGTAGGATGCCGGATTGTTTAAGTGTAAACCATCATCGGGCTCCTGCGCGGAGTGCAATTGATGTGTATCGGGCTGTTGGTCATGAAACGACCAGACGTCGACTCACATCGACGCCTGGTCACAATACTAACCAAAAGTACCAGATATGATGAGTGATTCCTTATTCGGTTGTCGGATATCCGGGATTCTGATTGATGATCCCATGTGATTGAAGGACGACCTTATGCGGGAGCGGGATGAATACTCTGTGAGCATTGGCCGCCTTGTCTGAGATGCGGTTCTGCTCATATGCTCTCTCGATGAGCATGTTGGTCCCGTCCGGACTGTTGAAGCGTCTGAGGTCCTCATATCTCTGTCCTTCACCCATCAGCTCTCGGCCTCTCTCCCAGAGGATGAGGTGCAGGAACGCCTCTTTGCCGGCTGTCGGGTCGGATCCCCAACGCTGTTTGTAATATGATGTATGGTTTTTGGTGATATCATTCCCTAGGCCGGCTCTCGCTCGAATGTCATTTACGAGACCGACAGCTTCCGGAGTTACACCGTCCTGGCGGACGATGGCCTCTGCGAGGTAAAGATAAACATCTGACAAGCGGTAAGCAGGCTGTTCAATCAGCCATTCGGCTCCTGAGTGCCCTGCCTCCTTGTAGTTGGTGAACTTATAAGGATATGCGCCATTCATTGAAAGGTCATCCGGCCCCGGATTCTCTTTCATCAGTTTCCCGGAGTTGCGGTTGTAAGCTTTCGTATAGAATTGTCTGACGCGGGTGTCGAGTTCATATGAGTCATCCCCCTCGTATCCAAATAGTGCGTGCAGATGCTCCCAAGGGGTCCACCCCATGTGCCATGCGCTGGTAAGGGTTCCTGCGCTAGGTCCTGGCGTATAGAAGTAAGCGCCGCTTGTGATCTCTGTAATCCATATGTTCCCATGATTATTGTCGACGGGGCAAGAAAATATGGTTTCATCGTTAGGGCAAGTGTTGATGGCGACCTCAAAAGGCGAATATGTATATGGATATGAAGGCCCCATGATAGCTGTCCTGTTCTTGACCCCAATCACATCTGCGGTAGTGACTGTCTGGCCGGGAGTGGTGATGAGTTTGTAATTGCCTGACTTCATGAGGTGGCGACATACATTCTCGGCCTTTTTCCATTGTTCGGTTGCCATGTAATAACGGATGGAGAGCATACGGAAGAAATCCTTTGTGATATAGCCACGCATGTCTCCGGTATACTTGTCCGGGAGTTTTGAGTCTAGCACTGCGGCAAGGTCGCTTTCGATGGCTGTCCTGTAGTCGGCCTCGCTCATTCTTGGTTGAGGATTGGTTTCGTTCAGGTGAGAGGGGTCTATGATGGTGTTTACTGGCCCGAAGAATTCATAAAGAGTGTACATGTACAGGGCGCGGAGCCCTTTCAGCTGTCTTGAGTATTCCTCGACAAGTGCAGGGTTGGTTTTTGCCACCGGGCAGTTTTCGAAGTCTTGGAGAAGCGAAGTTATCTTCGCGCTTACACGATTGAACTGCCACACAGCCCAGTTGTCCTCCGGCCGTCCTCCGCCATTGTCCTCGATACCTGACGAAGGAGTCCATGTCCATTTGGACCAAGGGGACGGCTGGCGGTAGAGTTCGTCCGTCATAGAAAGGCCAAGAATTCTTGGGGCTACCCAATGGCTGGTCCACAGGCCATAATCAGTGCCGGCGCCACGTCCGGAAACATATATCATAACGCCGACTACGGCAGATTGAAGATCACTCTCTGTCTGGAAGAAGGTCTCCGGGACAATCTCTCCGTAGACCTTTGTGGAAAGCATCTTCTCGCAAGATGCCGTCAGGATGGCAGCACTGGAGAATATGCTGATTGTCAATATAAAAGAAAATATCTTTCTCATGATAGATTCGATTTGCAAGTTAAACTAGAATGTCGCCTTAAGCCCGAAGGTGAATGAGTAGCATATCGGATACGGGTACGCACCCCTCATCTCAGGGTCATATCCCTCATAGTTGGTGAGACTCAGAAGGTTCTGAGCGTCAAGAGAAACAGCCAGGGATCCCAGATGCAGATACTTTGCGACCGCGTCAGGAAGAAGATAAGACATCTGTATGTTCCTGAGTTTGGCATACCAGATTTTCTTGTACCAGAAGTCACTGGTTCCGCCGGTGCGCTGAGTTGACGAAGTGAGATCAGACCCGATACCAGGCCATGTGCCATTAGGGTTTTTCATGCTCCAGATCTTGTCTATCCCGTTGTCGTATGTGTTGTGCTGTGCATTCCCGCCCATTGCCGTGCCGCGATTGCCGGGACTGACCGCAAGGAAGCCAGCTGCGCCATACCAATACATGGTTGCAGAGAACCTCTTGTATGTGAAAGTGTTGTTGAAACCGAACCTGAATGGGGCGCTGGTCCTGCCAAGGAAATGGTTGTCCTTGTCGTCAAGTACGCCGTCTCCGTTGTAATCCTTGTACTTTATGTTACCCGGGACGGCTTTGGGCTGGAGGAGTTCCCCTTTTGAATTCTTATAGGCATAGATTTCATCATAACTATGGAAAATCCCATCAGTCTCCCAGCCGAACACGGCTGACATTTCGTCTGTCACAGACTGCCAAGAATTGAGTACAAGCTCCGGGTTCCGGGTCTTCCAGCGGTAGATGGTATAGGAGAAGTTGAAATCCGTGTTCCATTGGAAATCGCCGTTCTTGATGTTAATCGAGTGAAGTTCAAACTCCAGGCCTTTAGCTTGAGTGGATCCTATATTGCTGATCACTCTTGGCACCGGCTGGTCGGAAGGGAGGGACTTGAAGTCGAGAAGGTCCTTCGCGGAGCGGACGAAATAGTCGACGCTGCCGGTAATCCTTGATTTCCAGAGCCCGAAATCAAGACCGAAGTTGATCATCTCGTTGGTCTCCCAGGAAAGATCAGGATTAGCGACGGTCGCAAGCTGGATGCCTCCGAGGTAGCCTCCCTGTGTCATGAGCGCATATGCCATCTCGACGCCAGCGCCCGTGAGTTCCTTTGTCGCATACACGGATAGAGCGTTTGCCGCTTTGGGTTCGTTGCCGGATGAACCGTATCCTATGCGGAGCTTGAGGTTTGAGAGCCATTCTCTGTTGGTCTCCATCCAAGGCTCGTCAGAGATTCTCCAAGCTCCAGAAACTGATGGGAAGAATCCCCACTTCTTGTTGGCTGCGAATACTGAAGAACCATCGCGGCGACCGGTTGCGGAGACTATATAGCGGTCTTTGAAAGTGTAGTTCACACGTCCGAATTGGGATAACTTGGTGATACTCCCTCTGGTTGTGCCTGTGTAACGTTGATCGTTGTCCGTGCCTGCCGCCATGTTGTCGGTACCGAATGAGTCTGTCCAGAAGTTTGCTGACTGGAGGATATATGTGCTGAATGAGGTTCCGTATGCACCGACACCAAGGGTGGCGTCAATGCGGTGTTCTCCCCAAGTCTTGTTGTAGTTGAAGTAGGCTTCAAGAGACTTGTTGATGGACTCGCTTCCGCCTACAGTCGCCATTCCGTCAGGCGCGAGATAGTTGCCGGCTATCTTTGGGATGTAATAATCGCGACGGCTGTTTTGGGTGTCGAAACCGCCAACCACATTCAATCTGAGGTCGTCTGTGAATTCGACCTTGAGCGTAGGGTTGATGAATATGCGCTGGTTACGGTTTTTGTCGGAAATCTGTAGCTGGCCTGCGGGGTTGTTCTGCTGCCCGTCGGTCGCGTGCGGATAGATTCCAAGCTCAGGGTCAAATGACGCGTCAACATATGGGGCAAACCCGTATGCGTTATGAACCAAGGAGTTGGTTCCCTGTCCGATAACACTAGATTGGCCTGATGACTGGTTGGTCGTGGCTATGTTTGTGTAGCTCATGTTCAAGCCGATGGAGACACGCTTGCCGATTCTCTGGTCTAGATTCATTCTGAAGGTGTTACGGGCAAGCTTTGAGTTCTTGAGGATGCCGTCGTTGAGAAAGTAGTTGTACGACGCAAAGTATTTGGTGCTTTCTGTGCCGCCCTGCAGGGAGACATTATGCTCGGTCACGAACGCCCTGTCGGTAATAAAATCAAGCCAGTCGAAGTTCTTGGCGCCCGCTATCTCGGATGCGGTATAGTAGTCGGAGACGGAACCATATGCCAGGTTGTAATCCTGGATGTCCACGACACCGTCGCCGTTGAGGTCCACATTGCCATATGGATAAGTGTTCTTGTTGAGGGCTTCGCGCTCATGGATCCAGAAGTTCTGTTGTTCCATGAAGGTCTTCCCGTCCATCAATTTCGCGTAATAAGGCTTCTGGGCCTGGAGAGTATATGAACCATTGTATGTAAGCTGAGGCTTTCCCTCCTTGCCTCTCTTTGTGGTGATGATGATGACTCCGTTTGCTGATGCTGAGCCGTAGATGGCTGCGGCGGAGGCGTCCTTGAGGACATCGATAGAGAGGATGTCGGAAGGGTTGATGGTCGCCAGAGGGGACTGGCTGAGGCCGGTGGCGATTGATGCGGCACCGTTTCCGACAGTTGATGAGATGTTGGAGGTGTTGGAAGTCATCGGGACACCGTCGATTACAAAGAGAGGCTCATTGTTGCCGTTAGGTGAGATAGAGCCGCGGATGTTGACATCAACTGAGGCGCCTGGCTGGGCGGAGTTCGAAGTCATGTTAAGACCGGCGACACGGCCAAGGAGCATGTTGTCGACACTTGCCGTAGCATTGTTGTCAAGGTCTTCAGTCTTGACAGAAGAGACGGCGCTGGTGAGGTTCTTGACTGTAGTGGTGCCGTAACCGATGACTACGGCATCGTTGAGTCTCTGGAGAGACTCCCGGAATACAATATCGATAACACTTCTGTCTCCCACGGCTTCCTTTATCGAATCATACCCGATGAAGGAGAATTCGAGGACAGAATTCTTGGACGGAACATTGATGGAATACTTCCCGTCAGCATCAGTGATGGCACCAACAGAAGAGTTATCCACCAGGACGACAGACGCCCCGATGATAGGGCCGAAGGAATCCTTGACGGTTCCGGTCACAATGATGTTCTGCGCAAGCGCGCTCAGCGACAGGAGCATCAAGACTGACATTAGTAGGGCTCTTTTCATGTTTGTTTATTTTGGTTGGTTGTTAAATGGCTTACTGGTTTGATTTTGAGAGAAGATCATCCTCGTTGCCGCGCAGGCCAAGAGGAATCTGGCTGAAAGGTTTCTGGATGCCGGAATGGACATTGAAGATATTCTCTGCTGCAGCCCTGATTCCGTTGACTATCGGATAAGGTCTGTCTACGACATCCACCAGACCGATATTGTAGCGCTCTCCATCCGCGCGCCCCATGAGACCCTGGTCGGTATATTGGAACCATGCAATGCCCACCAGTGCCGGATGGGAGAACCCATTCTCGGCAAAATACCTGAAAGCGACGGCCCTTTCTTCCTGGTTCGCGACTTGGACGAGGCCAGGGGCCATGCCCCTGTCAATGGTGCCGAAATGGAACTCGCCGTCAATCATCGGCATGTCCACCGCAGCCATTACGGCATCAAGGTATTCTACATTCGGTGACAGTCTGTAAGTGTTGAAAGCGAACACGTCGGAATAGTCCTTGACTATCTTGAGGATTTCCGGATGAGGGACGCTGCTGTGCCCGAAGCGGATACCGAGGATGAGATGGTTCGGATCATATTTGCGTATGTATTTGCTCAGAGTTGAAATCCAGGTGCGATATGTCTGATGTATGAATGCGGTTCTGCTTTCATCTGTATCGCCATTCTTGGCAAGATATTGCTTGAGGGCCTCCTTGATCGGTCTGTCGGCGGCATCATCCAGAAGAAGCTGGCAGACTCTAGGCTCGGCCTCAAGCCAGGATGGCTCATTCTGGAGGAAATAGCCTATCAGATACGGGTCGTCTTTGGAGGCTTTCAGGTATTCGAGCCCCGTGGCAACATTTTTTTCGAATTCTTTAGCATAGACATCTTGAATCCCGTAGATGGATTCGATGCGAAGTCTGATGTGTCCGAGATATGGGTATGATGACGGTCTCGGGGACCCGGTATTGAGGCCCCACGCACTCATCCTCTTTACCGTTAAATCGGCCCACTTGTCTCTCCAACCGTCATCAAAGCCATAACGGCGATGGAGGTTCCATTCTCCGAATGACATCATTCTTGGCTGAACAGGAGATACTTGGTTGCGGCTATTATAGGCCGGGGACATGGTTTCAGGCGGATATTCCGCGAACATGTTTTCGAGGCCGGCCCGCTTGGCTGCGTCCCCGCCGCCTCCGGCTGTGGGACCGCCTCCGCTGACAGAAAGAAAAAGAAATCCGTCAGGATCTACGAACCACCAGCGTCCGTCAATCTTCTTCACCCGGAAGAATCCTGAACCGCCGACGTTTTTCTCCAGAAATCCGCCAAATCGTGATCTTGGCAGGGCATCGTTGCTTATGCTCAGCTCCTCCTCGTTCCATGCGGCCTGAAGTTCTTCCATTGTGTGTGCTTTGCCTTGGAATTCACCCTCGGCCCATTGTCCGAACTTATCAACATAAGGAGAGTCCCCAAGATATGATGGGGTCTCATATTCGTTTGAAAGTTTGAAGGAGCGAATCTGCACAACAGGGTTGTCGAGCGGAGTGTAGTATTTGATGCTTACCCCTTTGACTCCGGTGAGCGGTCCTACGCTTCCGCCCTCTATATGCTGGAATCCGACCCCGTTCTGAGGCTTGTTTACGGTGGCGGCAAGATCGTTGGAAGGTTTCGGTTTCTCCCGATAATACTCAAGAGGAATGCAGAGTTTTACCCATGCCTGTGGGAGCACATGGGTCCGTTTCTCGTGGAGGCCGTTATCTGTGTCTATCCCCAGGAGAAAACGCTGTGCTGTAGAGGAACGGATTTCAAGAATCATATACTTGTATGGCTCCCAGTTTTCGGTGCCCGCCAGTCCGAGATCCTTGATTGAGAATTCGTGGAAGTCGATGTCTTTTGATGAATCAAAGCGATGCCTGAGCTCGCCCTGGCGGCATGAGCAGAGTGCGATGATTGACGCCAGCAGGATAATGCATTTTCTTGTATTCATATAAATGGTTGATTGTGGTTATTTACAAGCCGACAGATAGTATTTTGCCCATATGTCTGACGGGTTCAATTTGAGCGAATTAGTGAAGGCTTCCCTGGCTGAAGGCGTGTCTGCATTTGCAAGATGGATAAGCCCGCGGATGTAGAAGTTTGTGGCTTTGATGGCGTCGGATGAGCCGTCCTCGCCGAATTTGGAATAGATGTCAACTACGGTGGAGTCCTTCTTGGCGAGCTGCTTGTCTGCGAATTGCTGCATTTCGGCAAGGACAGAGTCTGCTTGGTCCTTCTTGCCCAGTTCCCTATAGGACAGCACCATATAGTATTTGCTGGCCTGCATGGCCTGGTCGTTCAACATCCTGCCTGTGCCGGATGAAGCGGCGATGCACCTTTCAAAAGCTGCTGCCGCATCGGCCGTCCTTCCGAGAGCCTTGTATGCAAGCCCCTGATGGTAGGCGACCTTAGATACTACAGGCCCTGTTGATAGCTCATTTGTCTCTAGATTCTTTGGGAAAGTGCCTGCAGCGAGGAAGTCTTCCAATGCTTTGGCGGCCTGCTTCTTGCGGAGAAGATCCAGTCCGTTGAGGAGATGGGCGTCGACAAACTGGTTGTGAATCGTCCGTCCTCCTTCCCATACCCTGAAGTGACGCGTGTTGAGGATGTCAAGCGCCTTCTTGTACATGCCGTTGTCCACATAGAGGTGGACGAGGCGTGAAGTCGCGTCATCCGACTTGAATATGGTCTTCTTATTCTTGTCCATACGTGCAAGTCTCTGGGATGAAGGTAACTTCATGGCTTCTTCTATGATGTCAAGCTCCTGAAAATACTTGGGCTCTGCAGGGTCTGCCGCTATAGCTTTACGATACCATTCGGCTGCCATGGCCTTATCCCCGATGTGCTTGTCGGTAGCGAAGCCGAGATTTCTTAAGGCGATGCCGAACTTCGGGTATAAAGCAACGGACTCTTTCCACTGTTCGATAGCGGCGTCTTTTTGCTCATAGAAATAGAGCAGATTCCCGAGATAGTAATGGGCTTTGTAATCTGACGGGTTCATCTTGATCGCATCTTCAAGCATCCTCTGCTCCTCGATTCTTGAAGGGAAGCAATAATCGCTTGACATGGCGGCTGCCTTCTTGTAGTAAGAAACAGACTTTGAGACATCTCCGCTTAGATGGGTGTAGTAACCGGCCATGTAGTTGAGAAGCGGTGATGCGGTGAACGGTTCCACGGCTTCATGCTGCATAGGAGTAGATGAGTATGGTGCGCCGTGCTCCATGACATAGTCAAGCAGTTCCACGGCTTCGGTGTGTGCTCCGATATTGTTGTAGTAGGTGCTCGCTTCAATTATTTCTTGAAGAGGAATGCCCATGTGGGAAATTATCATGTCGAGGGCATCTGAGTCTTCGTCAAGGCGTGCAAGTTCAATCCTGCTCAGCCAGTCGAGCGGATCAAAGCTGATATTCTCTTTGAGCAAGGCTCTGGCCTCATCGGCTCTCCCGCTCTTGGCGAGGAAGTGTGCCTTATAGAATTTGGACACAGTGCTCTTCCCGCTCAGGTCAATAGAGTTGTCAATTGCCTCAAGGGCCTTGGCTTTTTTGCCCTGCTTCCAGTATATCTGCGCCAGCGCCGAATATGAAGGGGACTGGAATCCTGGATACCATGCTGATTTCCAGTAGAAGCTTTCGGCCTCTTTATCCTTGCCGAGTGCCTGCGATACGACACCAAGGTAATATAGCATTTCACCGTCTTTAGGATTCGTGTGGTAGATGACACCGGTTTTGGCTACATCCGGCATGTAATGAAGGCCTGTCAGTCTCTGATATGCCGTTTGGAGATAGCCTTCGGCCTTTCCCCACTGTGCCATGCGGGCGTAGTGGATTCCGAGATTGACATTGACCCTTGAGTTCTGAGGGTCTCTCTTGAGCGCCTCTTCGTAATAAGGGAGTGGTGATACTCGTGCATTGTGGAACTCTTCGAGTCTTTGACCGGCAAGAAGCAGCTCTTCGACAGTCGCGTATCCTGATGGGTTCTTTGGCCTGTCGGCTGGATGAGGACGTTCGATGTTTTCATCTTCGCGCGGGGAGTATCCTACCAATTCCACGCCGTCGGAATTGTAGATTCCGGCATAGAGATCTCTGTCGGCGACTGTAGACGGAATTGTGAAAGTCTGCCGCCAAGGATTGTCGGGGGTGATACCTAGGGTCGTTTCCAAGAGAACCTGGTCTCCGGCCTTGACGAGTATCTTCGCGTTTTCATGGGAAGAGGTTACATTGAATCCGACCAGCATCTCGTCCGGGCTTGTCCTTTCGAGGTTGACTGCGCCTTCGAGGGTGGCCTCTTTTGCGCCTCCGATGCCCTTTATGGGGTACCAGTACTGTGTCGACACACGCACCTCGTTAGGCCCGATCCAACTATAGTCCGGTTGGTTATCAGAGAGAGTTCCGACCATCAGTTCCAGATATGCGCCGTCGTCTTCGGTCAGCATGTCATTCCATACGCTTTCTGTTCCCCACAGGAAGAACTTTTTTCCTGGGACCAGGTGGTGATTTGCGTAGTGAATCGTCCCGGCATCTGCGCCGTAATCATATCCGGAAAGAAAATCATCTGTATAGTTGACCGCGAATGTGGAGTTTGAGCCCTTCCAATTCTTCCACCAGCTGGTGTCGAGGTTGTCTTCGCCGCCGACGCGGGTTACAGGCCAGTCGGTATATTGTGTCTTGCTGTGACTTGTTCCAAATTCTGTATGAGGAGGGAACTGTACCTGATAGTCTTTGTTGGCGTGCACGGAGACGTTTGCCCAATAAAGGAAGGTCTGCATGACCGGAGTCCTGTTCTGCATGATGAACTTGGCCTCAATGTATGACTTGCCGGGATACATGGTGAGGGCGATGTCCCACTTGAGTCTTTGGCGGAGTTCTGTCTCTCCGATCCAGATTGTCTTGCTTCCGTCCGTGTTCTCGGTTACCTGATATCCGGCATTCAAGGTGGAAGATGCGCGGTGATGATGCGGGACGTTCCATTCGACCCCTCCTGAAATCCAGGATCCGATCATCCCGATGAGCGCAGGTCGTATGACATGCTGCCGGTAGAAGAAATTGTAGCCGTTCTTTTTGTCCACGGCGGAGAATATTCTCCCTCCTATCTCTGGAAGAACGCCTATCTCGGTGTATTCATTCTCGAGAGTTATGTATTTATAGTCGCGATCGACCCGGTCGTCTGTGAGGTTGTCATAGATGGGATAGGGGTAGACATGGCCAGCGGCACCTTGGTAGGTCCTTCCCGTGAAGAAGTACGGTGTGAGTTCAGGATTTCCGACGAGATAGGTCGGAATTGATGTCGAGGTTTCCCGGACCGTAACCTGTCCCATTATTGGCTGGGCGGTCAAGACGATCATGAAGACCGTTGCCGAAAGTTTGACAAATTTGCTCTCATTCATGGTGTTAAATTCTATTTGGACGCAAACGGGAGACAAATGATGCTACCGACAAGCGTATATAAAATAATTTAATTTTACTGCTCTGCTAAAATAGATTTCTTTGTATTGACACTCAAGTGAATGAACATTATTTATGATTCAACGAACAAATAGTAATCTGAATTGAACGATAAGTTCAAAGGAGCCGCCGCCGAGGGAGACTAATTATCCGTTACGGAGGTTATTGAAGAAGGTGAAATCCCGAATTGATTCTTGAACTCCTTTGCAAAATACGAGGAGGAGGAGAATCCGACCATATATGAGATTTCTTTAATCATGTAACGGTTCGAGGCGAGGAGCTCGGTCGCTTTTTTGAGTCGACAGATTTTTATGTATTCGTTCACGTTCTGTCCGGTATTGGCTTTGATTTTGCGGAAAAGCGTCGAGCGGCTTACGGACATCTGATCCGCCAGATCAAAGACGCTGAACTGTGGGTCGGAAAGATTGTCCATGACGATTGAGTTCAGTTTCGTCATGAACTCCTCATCCCTCGTGCCGCTGGCGGCGGTCTCCATATTGAACGGCTTAGAGGCGAAGCGCCTGTTTATGATCTCCCTGTTCTTGAGAATGTTGAATATTGAGGCTTTAAGGACATCCATCGAGAATGGTTTGGGAAGGTAATAGTCGGCCCCGGACTGGAGAGAAGACAGTTGGATGTCACTTCCTGTCGCGGCCGTTATGAGAACTACAGGAATATGGCTGAACTCCACATTGTTCTTGATAAAGTCACAGAGGGCACAACCATCCATTTCTGGCATAATCACATCGCTGACAACTAGGCCGACAGTAGCGCTCTGAAGGATTTTTACCGCTTCCCGGCCATTGTATGAGTGGAGCACATGGTATTCTGAGGACAATTCTTTGACAAGAAGTTTGTTGAGTTCCCGGTCATCTTCGACCACGAGAACGCTGAAGCGATCGGAGGAATCTTCTTCTCCGTCAATAGTATGCTCGGCGACATGAGACAATTCCTCCGGTTGCTTTTTGTCCTCTTTCCGCTCAAACGGTAAAGTAAAGACAAATGAATTACAGTCGGTTCTGCTGATATCCAAAACGACATCGCCACCCTGCATTGCAGCAAGGGATTTCGACAGGGCAAGTCCGATACCGCTTCCCTTGGTTGAGGATACATTTGATGTGCGTGTCATTGATTGATAGAACGGTTCGAAAATTTTCTCTCGCTCAAATGCTGGAATCAGCGCGCCGTCGCTGTCTACCACGACCGAGAGCGTGTCTTTCTCCACCGTCAAACTTACATTCACATTCTTTGAACAGTATTTGACCGCGTTCATGAAGAGATTTCCGAGAATCTTGCCAACACTGCTTCGCGAACAGTTCGCCAGCATCGGCTGGTCTGGTAAGGAATAGTTGAAGACGACGCCCACCCTGTCCGCTATGCAGCTGAATTCTTTGCACGCCTCCTTCAGGAGCTCCACGAAATCCACTTCGCTGAAGTGCAATTCACGGCTCCATCCCTCATATTTCCTCAAATCAAGAAACTGGTTGACCATCGAAAGAAGCCGGTCGGTATTAGTTTTGACTATCATCATGTCTTCCTCTGATTCTGTCGGAAAGGCGTGGCTCGCCATCATCTTATCGACGGGAATCTTTATAAGAGTAAGAGGTGTACGTATCTCGTGCGAAATGTTTGTAAAGAATGAGAGTTTTGACTCATATACTTCGCGCTGCTTCTCCATCTCAAGGATTTCGGCTTCCCTGGCGGTCCGCATCTTGTATTTGTGATGGAAGTACATGATGAGAAGCACCATGATTGCGGCGGCAAAGAAACCGTAGATGGCCTTCGCGCCGGCACTTGCATAAAATGGAGGCTTAACAGTAATCAGGCGTGTGACACACTGGGCCGGGTCTGCATCTCCGATTACTTTAGCCGTGAAAACATAGGTTCCCGCTTCGAGATTGGCGTAGGTGATAGAATTATCTTTTGTTATCAGAGAGGCATTTCTCCTGTTGTTCTTTGACGACAGGGAATACTCAAACTGGCATATCTCGCCAAGGTTGGATTTGTGATTTGTGAGCCGGATTGTGAGAGAAGCGTCAGCATAGGATAAAGTGATTGGGCCCTCAACATTAAGAGGATAGTCACCATCGCGGTTCGCCCGATATGCGTCGGCAATCTCAAGACGATGGCAAGCGCGCCTTACGGATTCAGGATCGAAACAGAATGCGCCGTGTGTCGTGCCGAAGAAAACTTTCCCGGATCTGGTCTTCAAGGCTGCTCCATATCTGAACTGGCTGAGGCCTTTACGGAATTCAGGCATGCGGATGATGCTCAAGTCGTCTTTTATCATGACGACACCGCCAATCGTGGCCAACCAGATATTTCCATAGGAGTCTTCTGCAACTGAGCAGGCGATATCTGATGGCAGCCCGTCTTCCTTTTTAAGACTGGTGAATTCGAAATCACCCTTGGCGTCCTCGGACAGTATGAATAAACCGTCGCCTTCAGTCGTGGCCCATATCTTCCCGTCTGCGGATTCCATGATGTCGGTTATTCTGAGACTGCCCAAAGGGTTCTCCATGGTGTGTGCGCTGACCGCAAGAACTTCATCATTCAGGGGGCGGAGACGCATCAGCCCGCCCCTATAAAAACCGACCCACACATTCCCCCTGGCGTCAAAGCACAGGGCATGGACGAACCCGGCGCCGACACTCTCAACCTTTTCGAAGTCCTCCATGCCAGGTCTCTTTCGATACAGGCCGTCCGAGGTGCCGACGAAAACTGTCCCGTCCTTCCCGCAAAGCATCTTTGCGCATCTGTTGCCTCCGACATCATAATGCTTCAGAATCTTCTCTTTGTCCGGGTCAAACACATAGACTCCCATTCCGTATGAGCCGATATAAATAAGGCTTTCATGCGTGCATATCGCCTGAAAATTAGCGTTGACCGGGAATCCGTCAGAAGACGTATACGAGACGACGCTCCCGCCCGGGCATATTTTCTCGACGGTTCCATTCTCTGTCGCAGCCCAGACATTGCCGAGCTTGTCTTCGCACATCGATCGCACGACTTCTCCGGCAAGTGTCCCCCGGAAACTGCTTGGGTTCCTTGTAAATGGGACTACACTGCTGAGATACGAACAGCAGAGTCCATCAAAGAATGTTCCTATCCATACGCGGTCTTCGTTGTCTTTGAAGAGGCACCTGAGGTTGTAAACCGGCCTTCCGCCGGGTACTTCGAAAGAAAGCCTGTCCGACTTCTTGCCGTCAGCGACGGAATATAGCCCATTGTCTGTCGCAATCAAATACTCATCGGCAGAAAAACGAGTGGCTGAAAGAATCAGTGCGCCGTCAGCATCGCGTCGTGAATCAAAGATCTCTTCTCCTCTTCCTGTCGCGGTATCAAGGACAAAGACATGATTGTCCCTTGTCGTCAAAAGAAGCGTTCTTTCATCGAGACAGGATAATGTGCTGAAACCAGATTCGTCTGCTGGCGGTTGACAAATGGGCGTTTGCCTGAATAAATCATCAGACGGTTCGTAATAAAGCAGAGTCCCTTCTCTCGAAGTGGCCCAGATCTGCCCTGAGGGTGTGGCGCAAAGCATGCGCCCCTTGAAATCAGGGTATTCTTTCCATGTGTGGTCTGCGGAATATCTGACGACCACATTGTCAAGTATGCACCAGAGGTTGCCGTGTTTGTCCTTTGCCATGCTGGCGGCGCGAACCCCTGTTCTTATGGTGGAGGATTCGTAAGTTTCCAGATTTACATACAGCAGAGCCTCGTCCGTTGAAATCCAAAGTATGTTGTCGTCATCAACATATAGGTCATTGATGTCGCGGTTGATGTCTTTGCTGGAGGAGATGAATGACGGCACATGAAATCCGTTGCCGTCAAAACGACACAATCCTTCATTGGTTGCGACCCAGATATATCCGGCCTTGTCCTGAACCACTTTCTTTATCCAATTGTTCGGCAGGCCGTCGGAGGTGTCATAGCCGATAAAACTACGCATCTGATAGGCTCCGGCCGCCCGGCTACCCTGTAATATGCAGAGCAGCGCGGCTAAGATGAGCCCAAGTCTTTTCATGTTGAAAACTATTTCTTGATCACGATACGGTCGCCGGAAATGTCAACGTCTTTGATTATTGGTTTCCTGAACTGTCTTTCATCATTCGGGTCAACATAGTGCATGCACAGTTTCATCTTTCCGTCAAAAGTCTTGAACAACATGCCATGCCCACAATTCGCCCCGTCAAGCGGGTCTTTCTCCTGGACCCACGGGCCGGCAATTTTTCCGGAGGCGGAATATGCGACGCCTATCGCATATGTATCATGCCTGTACCATGATGACCAGAGCATGCCGAGACGGCCGGTTCCCGTGCGGAAAAGCCAAGGCCCGTCAGTGACATGTCCGCCGATATCCATTCCGTTGGTCTTATTCTGGAGTTTGAGCATCTCCCCGGACCATTCTGCCTCGGAGGCCTTGAACAGCGTCTTGGGTTTTTGTGTCGGGACGCCCAGATCATCAGGAAGGCGAACAAGATCCATAGTACCGTCAACAGTTTGTAGCCACTCGTGGCAGAAAACCATGTATGGGATGCCATCCTCTACATAGAGCGTTCCGTCAAGAGCTGCCCAATCTTCAGGAGTGTGAGGCTTGTTGCCCGTGAAGTCGCGAAACGGCCCCCGTGGGCTGTCTGCCACATAAATCTGAGTCGCGCGATGAGGAATATCTCCCCTGCCCGGGATACTTGCCATGGTCTCTCTGGTATGCGATGTCGTAAACAGATAGTACTTTCCGTTATACTGGTGACACTCTGTCGCCCAGCTTGCAGCGTGTGGCCCGGCCCAGTGGTCAGTCGGGAAATCCATTACTACATAAGGCTGTGTCCAGTATTTAAGGTCTTTGCTGGCGCGGCTCATTATGCGCCCTCCTCCTCCGGTGGAGAACATGTAGTATGTCTTGTCCTCTTCGTTGGCGAGAATGAACGGATCCGAGCACCAGATATCGGCGAGCGGGACGTCATACTCCTGGACAGCCTTATCCGCCATTAGGTTTATCCGGCAGGGCTCCGTCGTGTCGCAGTAGAGGAGGCCGTTGTCGTCAACCTTGAGCTCGGTCACATAGACAGCCGAACCTCTCCTGCGGACCGGCTTGCCCGTCTCCGGGTCCGTCTCGCGGATGCCGCTGAAATAGAACATGTAGGCATGGCCGTCTATGACCTCCACGTCTGCGTGGTTGCCGCGGTCCTGCCCATCCTGTCCGTCAACCAGGTATCTTCCCTCCTGCTTGGTCCAGGTCTCGTAATCGTCCGTGGTGAAGACGGAGAGCCCCTTCCACTCGTCGACAATCATATAGGTTTTGCCGCCCAGCGTGAAGACATTGGGACCTTCGCCCCTGGTGACGATCGAGTTTACCTTCCCCTTGTCCACCCAATTGTACAGGTCCTTGCTGTCCGCATAGAAGATGGTCTTCCCGTCCGCCTCGTTGTTGTACCACATGCGCCATGTCCCGTCAGGGAGCATGGAGACGCAAGCGTCGATCACCTTCCTCACGGCGAGATTGAGAACGGACTCGGTGTGCCAGGACACGCCGTCCTCACTGGTGAGGTGGACGATGTCGCGGGGGTGCTCCCAATCCGTGAATATGCCCGGGACATATGTCAGATACATGTGGAAGAGGCCCGCATGATAGATCACTTCCGGCGCCCAGTAAGTGGCTCCGGCGTCAGGGGCATAATCGATCTCCGCGTCACCGATGTATGACCATGAAGCGCCGCCGTCCTTGGATTCAGCTATCCCGATAGGGGAGCCGTGTATCGATTCGATGCCGTTCAGCCCCTCCACATTGGAGCGGCGGCTGGTATAATACATGAAATATGTGCGCGTATTCGGGTTATAACAGACCATCGGGTCGGTCGAGCCGTTATACACGGGGTCAATATAGAGCGGTGAGTCCGCGACCTTGGTCGCTTGCCCGTCGCTGCGCCCGGCACATGAGATGATAAGGACTGCCGCCAGGAAAGTGGAAAGATGCTTCATGCGTGTCGTATTAATTCTGTGGTCTTTCTGCGGTGAAGCGGCCCGATTCGGGAGGCCGCGCCACCAGGCAGGAGTAAATATAGTGATTAAACCGCGACAATACGACAGCGCGAAAAAAGTTTTTGCGCTTTTTGAACGATTATTGCCTGCACATGAACGCTTTTTGGCCGCAGGCGGTGTCAGTTCTTGTATAATTCCACAATCCCGGGGTAGAGGGCCATGTTGCCGTTGGTGGCTCCGTCCTCGTCGAAGAGGTTGCCCCACGCAGGCGAGGTGGCTTCCCAGATGAATGTGCCGAGGCCGAGATTGTCCGGAAGCCCGGCTACTATTTCGTTGACCTCCCTTCGGTACTGTTGGTATTCGACCACCACTATAGGCTTGCGGTAGCGCAGCGCGAGATCGGTGAGGTTGGACCTGAGATCATCAAGACTCCCGTGGTGCTTCGGATAATATGACTGGCCGATGATGTCGAACTTGACATCGCGGCTGATGATCTTGTCGAAGAACGCGACAGAGCCGGCATTGTCGCCGCCGCAGGCGATGTGCACCATGATCTTGATGTCCGGATCTGCGGCCCGCACGCCGGCACTGGCGCAACGGAGCAGGACGGCGAACGACATATACGAGTCGCCGATCTTGCCCTGCGGCCAGACCATGCCGTGGTTGATTTCGTTCCCGATCTGGACCATGTCCGGGCGGACCCCTTCGGCGATGAAGCGCTCAATGGTCTCCTTGGAATAGCTGTAGATGCGGCCTTCGAGGGCGGAGCCGTTGTCCCCGGCCCACGATGCCGGCTTGAACTGTTTGCCCGGATCCGCCCAGGTGTCGCTGTAGTGGAAGTCGAGGAGGAACTTCATCCCGGCCTTCTTGATGCGTCTCGCCATATTGATGGTCTGCTCCAAGCCGCAGAATCCCTCCTTGGAGTAGCCTCCTTCGGCCGTAGGGTCCACGAACAAGCGCAGCCGGATGTAGTTGAACCCGTAGCCCGACATGATGTCCAGTACGTCTCGCTCCACGCCCTTGTCGCTGTATCTTTTGCCTTGTGACTCCTCTTGGGGAACGAAGGAGATGTCCGCGCCTATCATCTTGTCGCCGAGGTCCACGCTGCGCACATGCGGGGCGGGTACAGCCGGGACTTCTCCCGCTGCATAGGCCGCGTCAAGTGAACGGTAGATGTCGAAGATGTCCTTGCTCATGCCTCCCGCCCTGCCGGGCCGTCTCCCGTCCCCGGCTGTATCTGAGGCTCCGTCCGGGCCGGGGTCGCCGAACAGGGTGCGGCTCGGGGCCCAGGCCATGGTGCCGTAGCCCATGCCTCCGGGAACGGATCGTACAATGTCGTTGATAATCTTGATGTTGTCCTTATCGGCTCCGTACTCGCATACGCATACGGGCACTTTGTAGTACGCGGCAAGGTCGTCGAGGTTGGCTTTGAGGTCATCGTATGTCTCGTGCCACTTCTCGTAGTATGACAGGCCGATGATGTCGAACTCCGCCTTGTATTTCCTCATCTGGTCGAGGAACTGGCGGCAGAGTTTGTTCTCCCCGCCCAGTGCGAGGTGGACCTGAAGTCTGGCGTCCGGGAGAACCTCGCGCACAGCCCTGGCACCGGCGGCGTACAGGCCCATCGCGACGGCCCAGTTGTATTCCGTAGCATTGTCGTTGATGTAGCCTTCCGGCCACACCAGGCCATGGTTGATCTCATTGCCTACCTGCACGATGGCTGGAGCGACGCCTTCGGCCTTCATCCGTGTCAGGACGTCCCGGGTGTATTCGTAGAGCTTGTTTTCCAGGGCCTTGCCGGTGAGTCCGGCCCAGGCCGACGGCTTGTGTTGCTTGTCCGGGTCGGCCCAGGTGTCGCTGTAGTGGAAATCCAGGGCGAAGTCCATGCCGGCCGCTATGATGCGCTTGGCGAAGGCGATGGTGCTCTCCGTGCCGCAGAATCCTTCACGCGAATAGCCTCCATCGGCCTCGGGGTTGACGAACAGACGGAGACGTATCACATCGAAGCCGTTGGTTGCCATTGTCTTGCATATGTCGCCCGCGCGCCCGTCCGCATCGTAATACTTGCCTCCGCGGGCCTCGTGGGCCGGCACTTCGGAGATGTCTGCCCCGAGCATGAAGCCGGATTTGCTTTGCGGCCCGGAGGCCTCTGAACCTGTCTTGCCGTGTGAGCAGGAGGAGAGGGATATAGCTGCGGCGAGCAGCATCATGGTCAGAGAATGTCTTGTCATCAGTTTGTGGTGTTATGCAGGGTTCAACTCTGCAAATATAGTTTTTTTGAGGTTAAAACAAGTTGCATCACCTTTTATGTGCCTGTTGCCGAGTATATTTCCGGAAAACCAGGTTCATCATCCTTTATCCTTGGTACTTAAACACTTTAACCATATCCTTGTCGCCACCAATCAGCTGGCTGCATCGGTTCAGCATTCCGGTGTCTGAGAAACCGCATTTCTCCAGGACTCTTCCCGATGCAGGGTTTCCGGTGAAATGATCTGCCCAGATGTTTTCGAAAAGCTTCACTTGGATGCAGTAGTCAAGCATCAGTTTCAAGGCTTCGGTGCAGATTCCTTTGTTCCAATAAGGCTTTCCTGCCCAGTAGCCCACCTCGCAGTCGTTTTCTCCGATAGGAATGTTGCTGGTTTCATGAGTGTAGTAGCCGATGCAGCCGATAGCCTCGCCTGTCTCTTTCAACACGATTGCCCATGTCGTGTCATTGTGGAAGACTGTCCGGATAATCTCCCGACTTTCCTCTGCTGACTTATGTGCCGGCCATCCTGCACGAGGTCCCACGTCAGGGTCTGAGGCGTACTTGAAGAGCGCCTCTGCATCTGATTCCTCCCAATAGCGAAGTAAAATTCTTTCTGTTTCCATCAGATTATATCAATGTTTTACGGTCTATTTTTTAACGATTACTTACTATGTGCGCTTACCCCAGCCAGTCGGTAAAGATAAGTATACATTCATGCAACCTCTCAAAGAATCTGCCTATCCGTCGCTTAATGCCCTTCCAATAAATCCTATTCATTATAGTACTCAGATGCATTTCAAGTTTCGCAAGTTTAGCACATGACAAAATTTGAAAAAGATTGTTTTTGACTTATTGATTTTCAGGTGATTATTAACTACCACGTTGTTGCCATGTCGCGAAGCATCAAGGTCTCGCGCAAAAGTAGTGAATTTTTCCGGGTAATCCTACCAGCTTTCAAAGCATGAATCCCGAGGATGCCCTTCCTTCTTACAAGGAAAGATGGACCATTGAAACGATGTCCACGGGATGGTTCATATCAATCGTATCGAGAACTCTTCGGGGTTGTCATTATGGGCCTATCTTGTTGGCGTTGCCGCCAATATCAAAGTCAAGGCCATCAGGGTTCTCAACAATGGGAGGCGAGCCATCAGGATTGTCATGTACTTAGACCGTAAGTATATCCGCAACCGCAGCTACGGCTGGCGGATTCGTTTAGAAAAATGGGTGAATTGGGGCAAAACTCGTTGGAAAAATTACGACAGCTATCTAAGGAAAACAAGAAATTCCAGTACAGCAAAGTTAAGCCAGGCGGAAGGGGTGAAACCTATCTAGGCTCCCTCCAGTGGCTGGAAGATGCCGGCATTATCTGCCGCTGTTACAATACCGATATCACCGGCCTCCCGCTGGAAGGCAATGCCAAGGACAACGTGTTTAAAGTTTATACGGCAGATATAGGCATGCTCATCGAGATGCTTGGACCTGGGGCCAGGGCAGATATCCTGCAGGGCAACCTTGGAGGGTTTAAAGGCGCCATCTTCGAGAATCTAATGGCAGACACGCTTCACAAGAAGCAGCAGAGCCTTTACTATTTTCTGAAGGACTCAGGCCTTGAGCTAGACTTCCTCGTCCGGATGAAAGGCGAATGTGTACCACTTGAAGTGAAAGCCAAAACGGCCCAAGCCAAGAGCGTGCAGACAGTTTTACGCCACGCAGACAAGTACCACGTGAAGCACATCATCAAATTTGGAGACTTCAATGTCGGCCGGGAAGGACAGCTGCTCACGCTCCCCAACTACATGCAGTTCCTCCTGGAGCTTGAGCCGGAAGAAATCGTCCTCGAACCAATCGACGTGGACGCTGTCAACGCCCTGGCCAAGGAGATTCTGGGTTAATGGGGCTCAACTGCTGGGTGGTCTGCTGCGGTGGCGACATTCTCGCCGTTCCACCCACCCTCGGTGGCGTAGATGTTCCTGGCGAGGCAGTCATCACCCTCACCGCCGACTCGTTCAAGTTTGAGCTTGAGCAGGCTCCAGCAGGCGCAGCCGACCTCCGCCTCGTCATTCAGGCTTCACAGTCTGTTAGTGCTTCCGTGTATCTGCACCTGCTTCCTCCGAAAAAGCATTGGAGTGCGTCTGCGAAGATGTCGCCCGGCGAAACGATGTCAAAGAGGGTCATCGAGGAGCGGAACTTGAGCGCATCGGTCTCTCCGAGTATGCTCTCGGCGCTACGGTCTTTGTGTGCGAGCATCGCGAGCGTGGCTTCCCGGAGTCTTCCGCCAAGTATCGGGTCATGCAGGTACCGCCGCGCCTCATCTATGGAGCCGATGCCGTAGTACTCTGACATTCTTGATTTTCCGAGTCCCTTGGCCTGTGGGAAAATGAACCACATCCAATGGCTCTCCTTGCGTCCGTCGCGAAGCTCTTTCAGGGCGGTCTCGTATGTGTGGAAGCGGTCTTGCTCTCGGATGAATCTGTCAAGGTGCGTTGTATCAGTTGTTTGCTGCATGTTCATGGTATAATGCAAAAATAGTCAATGTATGGAGAACAGTAAATATCGAATTTTTGCTTTAAAAAGTCTTCATGCATCGTACAAAAAACAGGCCTGTTTCTGTACGGGATGCACCTGCGAGGCCACGCCGTGCAGAAAACGGCCACTCTGCTGTACGGGTTGCCGGCCGTTTCCGGTGAGGGGTCGAAAAGTGTCATGAATCTGCTTTCAGTTTTGGATATACCTTTTGATGAGTTCCGGTTCCTTGTCCAGGCTGTATTTGAAGATGTAGTTTGAGTTCTTCTCATGCGAGCCGGCAGTGACGATGACTTCAAGCACGCCGTCCCCGTCCGTGTCCTTGGCGGAGAGCTGAACCATGTCACGGAGGCGGATGTTGTAGCCGTCGTAGCGGAATGCGACGGTGTCATCGTGATCCATCAAATGCAGAAGGTCATAGGATTCCCGGCTGCCCGGAATCTGCAATCTCATGTATGAGAAATTACGCAGGTCTTCCCCTATGAACAGCTGCTCCGGGCTGCCGTCCTGATCGAGGTCCACATTCAGAGCGTGGTCGAAATAAAAACTTTCGGGCACTCTCATTATGTAGATATCTGCGTCGAACATCGGATTCGGCAGCCTGTCCTCCTTGCTTGTGTCTTCGAATGAGTAGCGGAGGTTCCTGAAATCATCGGATGAGAATAGCAGAGGGTCAATGCATTCGCCTTCGGATATTTCCATCTTTCCGTTTTCGATCCGGAACATGTCGCACAAGCCTTGCGAACCGTACCTTGATGCGCACAAGCCGTCATCGGTGATGATGAGACCGTTGTTGCATGTGACCGAGCCGAGTGCTTCCAGTTTCCTGCCCTTGAATCCGAATACGGTTAGATTGAACAGGTCGCCGTCCTGGTAGAAGACTTCTTTCCGCCCGTCGCCATCGAAGTCGTATGCTGCAAGGGTCGATTCGGAGTTGCCGCGAGGTTCGTTAAGCACTTCTCTGCCGTTAAGCTTGACGATGAAGTGCGGCTGCCTAACGTTTTCGAAATTGATGATGAGCTCGCCTTTCCCGAGCCCCTTCCCGAAATTGACAGGCTTCCGTATTGTGGAGACATAGCAGCTGTCAAGGTTGTATTCGATCAGGTCCGGGATGGGAGTCGGGCAGTAGAATATCGAGTTGTGGCCGGTTCGGGCTATAGGCTGTTGTTCTTGCGGGTCTGCCGTGGCTTGCGTCCCATCCAGCTCCAGCGTACCCTCAATTGCCTGCCCTGTTGTTTCTAGTGGTGTTTGCACGATTGTTTTCGTTTCGTCTATAGTCTGCCCTGTTGTTTCTAGCTGTGTCTGCACGATTGCCAGCATTTTGTCCATGGCCTGTTCTGTGGGACTCCAGCTTGCCGCCCCGACAGACGGGCGGCAGGCGGCCACTGTGATTGCCGCTATCAGAGCGGCGGAGAGGATGTTGTTCGGGTGCATTGTAGACTTCTATTTGATTATAAGTGCAATGAGTAACGCCGCGATAATCATGGCGGCTATTATAAGGGGAGTGTGGGTCCCTTTCTTGTTTTTTGCCTGCGTCAATTCGGCTTCAAGTTGGGTGCAGCGCTTCCGGGAATCTGAGAGCATCTCGGAGTAACTTGAATTCTTAGCATTTAGGGAGTTAATGGATTCTTGTAGTTTCCCATTGCTTTCCTGCATGGTTTTGAGCTGGGCGTTGAACATCTCCCCTTGGTGCTTGTTGGTTTTCTGGAGTTCCGACAACTGGGTGTTGAGTTTGGACATCTGTTCCTCGTTGGCCTTTCTGCCGGCCTCCGAACTCTTGTTTATATCATCTATTTTCTTTTGGAGTTCGGCATTCTGTTTGTTGGCGGCCTCAATCTGATCTTTATGGAGTTTTTGTGATGCTTCCGAGCTCTTGGTGAGCTGTTCGAGTTTTGCCTGCAACTCTGTGTTCTGCTTTTTGGCGGTTTCAATCTGGCTCTTGAACTGTGCTTCTATCTGCTTGGCGAGGACTTCTCTGGATTTGCTTCTCTTCTGTGCCACGGTCTCGACCATGTCCTTGAAATATGTGCCCAGCCCATTCGGGGTGGGGAGCACCTTGTCTGCGATGAATTTGATGAAAAGTTTATCTTCTACATGGCCGACCGCGCATATCAGGGCTGTGGATAAGTTGCTGATAGTCTCGAGTATGTTGACATCGTCCAGGTGTTCGATGCCACTGCCCCCACCGCGTATTAATGCGATGGCGTCATATTCATCGTTGTCCAGGGCCTTGAGGTTTTCAATGACTTCATCGGGCTTCGCGAAATTGATCCGGAACTCATCGAAGTCAATCTTGGACTCTGCCGCCTCTTTGCCGGCGTTGAAGTCGGCATCCGTGATGGACGTCTCGGCATAGACCAGCGCTATCTGCGGGCGTTCGTCGGCCATCAGCCTGGATTCCAGTATCAGGTCGACATTCTTGAACCCCTGTTCGGCTTTCCTGTTGCGGATTTCGATCCGCTTCATGTCATCTTCAGAGAGGGTCTGTTCCATGACTATGTCCGCACGTGTGACGGCAAGGGTGAGCTGAATAAATCCTTTCTGGTTAAGCCTGCGCTCAATCACTCCTGCAAGGTCTACGAGATTTCCGTCGGTGAGGCTGTCTCTCAATGTTCCCGGAATCTTTATGCCAAGTTCTTGGCCGCTATACTGGTCGCAAATGGCATCGTAGAAATAACCGCTGTAAGATTTTCCTGCTCCCTGCTTGAATATCCCTCGGACACTCACCACTTTACCGCCTTGCCGTGCAAGAAAGTCGGAGTAGATGCCGAAGATTTCAGAGGGCTGGAAGATGATTATGTCTCCTTCGATATGGGGTTTTTGCTCGTCGTGTGTCATGCTTTTTCTTCTTGGGACATATTACTCGCTATTCGCGAACAGTGTATTTGGGGAAGGATTCCCAAATATTTCAAGGTATTCATGTGCATTAGATAATATGTGCGCTTTTGTATCGCGAAACGGTTGTGCGCCTAATGCTTCAAGGAAGTTATATCCTTCTGTGTACTCTCCTTGATTTGCTCCATAATTGGCGATGAGTAATGGCTTGCCGGCAGCGAGTGTGGTGCGCGCTGCGTGCATTGTGCCCCCGTTGAGGGCTGTTTGAATAACTAAAGTGGCACCGGATAGGCCGGTTTGAAGTCTGTCTCTTTCCACGAGATTATATTTACTTGCCTTTGTCCCGATCATATATTCTGACAGGAGAAGTCCGCCATTAGAGACAATGTCCTCAGCGAGTCCATGGTTTTCAGATGGGAATATCGTGTCCAGTCCGTTTGCAAGTATTGCGGTGGTTACACCGCCTCCATAGAGTGCACCACGGTGGGCTTCGGTATCACATCCAACCGCAAGCCCGCTTACAATATTAATCCCGATGGATGAGAATGCGGAAGCATAATAGGAGCTTGCCTTTATTCCGTCTTGGGTTGGTCTCCTTGTTCCAATCACTGCGAGTGATGGCCGTTTTGTTGCGTAGAGGTTACCTATATAATGAAGTATGATAGGCACAGAGGGTTTTCCATTTTCTGAAACTGTGCGCAGGAGCTCTTTTGGAAAATCCTTATCATATCGGGATACTGTTTTGATGCCTAGTCTCTCGTTTGTATCAAGAATGTTCTGGGCTTGGTCTATCGCAAAGAGTAAGGAGTTTGAGTCCGGACTCGAAACGCGTTTTAACTCTTCCCGAGAGATCATCTCGATGAGCAGCCCGTGTAATTCTGTCGCAGATATGGAGCCTCCCATACCGAGTTCAGACAGACGCGCGCATACAATCCCGATTGTCTTAGGGCCAAATCCTTTCAAAAACTGTAAGGCTAATATGGTTTTATGAGAAATGATCATCATACAAAAATAGTTATTTTTGTCCGTTATAGCGCCTAATAGGTTGAAATACATAGTCGTGCCTAGTCCTTGCGATTGATATTCCGCAAATGACAGAGGCGCCACACTCCGAAAGCGATTGGCTAAACCGTTCCATGGATTTGCCGGAGGTTATTATGTCGTCAAAGAGAATTACAGATTTCCCATTGAAAAACTCTTTGTCAAAAGAGAATGATGCATTACGGTATCCTCCGTTGTAAAAAGACATATGCTTTGGCGTTCCTTCTTGCTCAAAGTGAATGTGAGGAAAAGCATTGTCCATATGTAAATTAGAACAAAGAGTGTCGGCGAATCTCTCATACCGTAGTTGATTCCGTTTTTCTGTCGAAGCCGGGATACAAGCGAGGGTAAGCGATTTGACATTCTCTCCGAAAGAGGAGTTCAAACGTTTGGTCATTAGTTCTATGACTATGTTTGCTGGTAAGTCAGAATTAAACTCCGGATAAATAGTGGTTGCCTTTTGCCAGGGATTGTTTTTGAACTGATATACAAATTGTTGTACATCTTTGTCTAGTTCGCTGATGTCATGACGTCCCTTGCGGTAATAGTTATAAAATGAATAGCAGCGAAGAGATGTGTGTTCAGGTCGTCCCCAGGTTTTTACTGCGTTTTTAAATTGGTTTAGAAGTGGTGTGCTGTTTTGCTGTTCTATCATAATAATGTAGGTTTAATTATCTGTTTTGTGTTTTTTCTAGTGCTTAGGACTGGCACTTTTTGCCGATGGATAGCAAGGCTAGTCAACCTATTCCATCGTGCTTATGACTATAATGTCATGTACGACGATCGATTTCTAAATATCGTCAAGATTTGAAATGGACTATTTGTGGGCTTTCATACTGTTTCCTTTTTTTGTTGAGGCAAAGGTAAATAGCTGCTGCGAATTGTATTTTCGCGACGGCGGCCCTTAAAAAATGGATCATTACCATCTGGAGAATCGGTGGCGTGCGTGGAAAGGGCGAGTTCGGAATTTGGCATCGAACGAAAATAGAGCGAAAGTCATGTTCGCGAATGTGTAATTCGTCAAAAGTGATACCTTTGCAGGAGAGAACCAAAAACCAGAATGCTATGTCATCCAACAAAAATGCCGTCATTCGCTACATGTATCTCGACCAGATGCTGAGTGATCGCTATAATAAGTACACGTGCGAGGAACTCCTTAAGAAGGTGAACGAGCGCCTGGAGTTTGCCGGTTATCCCACCATTGGCGGTGACCAGAGTGACTACGAGCGTTATATCAAGAGTGGAAAACGCGTCATCCAGCTGGACCTTCAGGCATTGCAGGAATCTCCTTTTAACATGGAGATTGATAGTTCGGAGAAGCTTTATGGCTCGCCCGTATACCGGTATGTGGATCAGACTCAGTCTTTGTTCAACAAGCCGCTTTCTGACGATGAGAAGCGCCTATTGCAGGAGGTCCTCAACACGCTTGGTCAGTTTGCCGGTTTAGATAGTTTTACGTGGCTGCACGACCTGCAGGAGAAACTCAATGATAAGCGTGCGTTTGGATGTGGCGAGTACGACAAAGAGATGCAAGAACCCCGAAAGATTATTTCTTTCAGCTCTAATGACTATCTGAAAGGTACTGATTATCTAGGTACTTTGTTCGCCTTGATCTCAAACAAAAAAGTCGTTGATGTAGAGTATGAGCCTTTCGGCGGAACCCCTAGGACTATTCGTCTGTGCCCATACCTGCTGAAGCAGTACAATGAGCGCTGGTATTTGATAGGCACTCCTCTGGCCACCGAAGAATTCCCTTACCGGGAAGACTTCTATGTCAATCTTCCGCTTGATCGCATGAATGGAGTGACCGCAGTTGACGGAGTCGAATATGTGGACTGTGACGAGTACTTCGAGGAAAGGTACGAGGACATTGTGGGTATTACATGGATTAAGGAGGAGGAGCAGAGGGAGATAATCTTCGCAGTTAAGGATTCCTATGTAGGGTATGTGGACACCAAACCTTTGCACGGTTCCCAGATAAAGTTTCCCGCCGAGAAGCAGAAGGAACTTCACGATAAAAACGCTGCTTTTGCTGGCTACACTTTCTATAGCATCAACGTAAAGCCGAACAGGGAACTGTACAACGCCCTTTATCGAAATGGTGAGGACATCATTTTAATCTCCCCGACTGGAATCCGGGAGAAAATGATTCAAGAATTGACGGCATCTCTGGATAGATTGAAAAGTGTTCGCGGCGAATGTTGAATTCGCGGGCGCGACTTACATTTGCGAAGTGATTTGAAAGGGAATCACTATCTTTGTAGAACTTTAGGTCTTTGACATACCGGAGCAGACTTTTGACTTTCGTCTGTCATGTTTGACAGATGTCCGTAAAATCGGATACTCACCAAAGGTTTACTCGTTACTTCGAGAAGTAATGGCAGTTTGCCATTTCTTCTCCAAAAATGTGCAATGCACATACGAGTGATAAAAAAGAGATATAGAATATAGAAATTCTATATTCCGAACTCTACGAGTCCGTAGACAAAGAAAATATGCTCCGGTATGTCGAGGCCTTTTATGCGAGCAGACCTCTATGACCAAAGAAGCAATCGTTGCGGCAGCATCTAAATTAGAGACCACCCATGATCTCCTGAACCTCTTGAATAAAATCAAGATGGCTGAACTTGGCGATAAAGGGTATCCCTTCATTATGCCGCACTTAAACTACTTCATTCACCCAGCTCGCAATAAGAAGAGCTACAAGACTTTCCATATTCCCAAGAAATCTGGTGGTGTCAGAGAAATCTCGGCCCCGAAGACCTTGCTGAAATCGTTTTTGACATATACCAATAAACTTCTTCAGGCCTTCTATGATGCTCCAGAGTATGTTACTGGATTTGTTCCGGAGAAGTCCGTTGTTGATAACGCGGAACGTCATGTCGGAATGAACTACGTTTTCAATACCGACCTAAAGGATTTCTTCCCTAGCATCACTAAGTCGAGGGTGTGGGCTACTCTTAAGCATCCACCATTTAAGTTTAATGACACCATTGCAGATGCCATTGCAGGATTGTGCTGCACCGAGGTTAAGATTGATGGAGAAAAGCGCTGGATATTGCCGCAAGGATCTCCTTGTTCGCCAATTTTAACAAACATAGTCTGCCGGAATTTAGACCGTCAGTTGCATAGGCTGGCGAAGAAGTATAATCTTCGTTATTCCAGATATGCTGATGACATCACCTTCAGCAGTAATCGCAATGTCTTTCAAAAGGGTGGAGAATTCCGGCAAGAGCTAGAAACCATCATAACTGGACAGCATTTTACCATAAACGAGAAAAAGACGCGCCTGCAGAAGAAAAATGAGCGACAGGAAGTAACTGGGCTCGTTGTTAGTGACCGAGTCAACGTTACTAGGGAATACATCCGAGGGATTGACAATCTTCTTTTTATTTGGGAGAAACATGGTGAGGCAGATGCATATGCCAAGTTTTTAGCGCATTACACCCCCAAGCAGAACCTTCATAAGAACAAGCCCAACATGCGGTCCGTCATCCAGGGAAAACTCCTTTACCTCAAAATGGTAAAAGGTGCCGACAATGAAGTTTGGAGACGCTTACAGAGGCGGCTCAATAAACTGACTGGCAATAAATCTGCGTTGGCGGCCGCGACCATCAAGTATAAGTATACTATCGCAGACTTCGAAAAGAAGATAGGTGTGCAGTTACAGTTTGAGTATGATGAGAGGGGTGTGCTTCATTGCTGCTTTACGCTCAATGAAAAACGTACGGCTGTTGCACTCAGTCAGTATGCCAGGACCAGAGTAACCAATGTCCTGGCCAAAAACGACCTTGAACAACTGGAGAAGTTCAAGAATTCTTATATGCTCATTTTCTATGAATGGAACGACAATAGTTTGTGGCGAATAGAGCGTAAAAGGACGTGGGGCAACCTTGACATCAATAAAGATTTCAATGTTAACGCTCTTATAGAGGAGATTATGGCCGTCACTGTCGCAAAGGAGGACTCGTCTTCAGATCAACCTACTATAGGAAAGAATACCGGCGAGATTCTTGATGCTTTGATTGCCTCAGGTTTTGACTTAAATACACTCGATGAATGGGACAAGATAAAAAGCAGCTGACTAAACTGCTAGCATTTGTAAAAGACTTGTATGATGATCCCGACAACAAAGAATTTGCTGCCGGGATTCAGGCTATAGTATTGAATCACCTTGCAATAACGACTAACGAAGAGATTGAAAAGATTAAAGACGCGCTTGAGCTCAGAGCCGAGCCATCAATAGATTATTCATTTGTTAGGGATATTTTTGTCCAAAGGCAGCTTATGATTGATAATCTTAGGATGGAGAACATCCTGCTTAATCTATCGATGCCAGAAAGAGAGCGCCATGACAACTTCTGTGTGAATGCCTTTTTGCAGGTTGAAAATATATTGAATTACTACTATTGCGAAAAATTCGGAAAGGATTTTGATACCATCTTAGCCGACATAGAGGATGCTACCCGATACGACAAATATCCTTTCAAGAGAGTTCCCGGGAAGACATATTACTACGTGAGTGATATAGCGATAGCCAGTAAGATTCAGGCCTTCTGCAATCAATTCTTTCCTTCTGGCCCCAATGTCAAGGATTACACTGCGAAGAACCTTCACAACCTAAGGAATATAAGAAACGATATTTTTCACCGTGCCGGAGAGAATGATGACAGCAACAAGAAGGCTGCTGGTCAAGAAAAGTCAGCGCCAAGTCCCACATCTGCTATCTTTAGAGACACGTTGAGAAGATTAGTCCAGGAAGTGAAGAATCAACTATAGATTCCGAGTTTTTCAATTCACAATACTTCGGTAAGTTTTTGCCGTTAAACATATACTATTGTTTCTGGCTTATACCAGAATTACACCCTTCAGATCTTTGAAAATTTTGTCAATATAAATCGCTCAGGATCAAGCAAATAAGCCAGAATAAATTTAGTTAAGTCGCTGATTATTAGTAATTTAAAGCGTTAAAATCAAAGCACAAACAGTGAACATCAGCGTACTTAACCAATACAATGAAGAGTGCCGGGAAGCACTCGATTGCACCGCAAATTTAGGCAAATGTTTCGATAAAGTATTCATGGACACCATGCAACTGTACATGAGCATACCCGACAGGATCAATTTCCTTAAGATGGGACGATACGGGAAGTTCTCGGAACAGACGTATCGCAACAACTTCGAGAAGTCAGGCTTCGACTGGTTCGCATTCAATGCGCACCTTGCGTCCAAGATACTTTCCGGCAAGCGCAAGGCGATAGCTATTGACCCCGGCCATATCTCCAAATCAGGGCACAAGACACCTTGGATAGGCTATTTCTGGTCCGGCGTGGCCGGGGCCATGAAACGCGGCCTGGAGATGTTGGGCATCGGTCTTGTTGATGCTGACGACAAGGATTGCGTGGCACTTGAAGCGGTTCAGACTCCAGACGCCGTCACCTTGGACAATATGGACGAGAATCTTGTTGAGTGGTATGTGGCCGTTCTGTTGAGCAAGAAGACGGAACTGCAGAACCTGACAAAGGTCATCGTCGCTGACGCGTTCTTCTCGAAGGGGACCTTCGTGACCCCTATGCTGGAAGCAGGTTTCACTGTCATCAGCAGGCTGAGGAACGACTCGGTGCTGTATTATCCGGCCACAAAGGAGCGTACAGGGAAACGCGGCCGCCCGTCTGTCTATGACGGGAAGATTGACCTCAACAATCTTGACCTTTCCAGATGCGAGCAGCTCGACATCGACAAAGGGCGCCTGTATAGCCTAAAAGCATACTCGAGGCCGTTGAAAAGGACCGTCAAACTTGAGAGTTAATTATACAAAAATGTGTTAAACTCACATTATATGCTTGAGCGTTTATTTGCGTGTCCGGGATGGACCCGGACCCGCATTTAATTGACAAACTTGTCAAAGAACTTGTTTTATTCACGGCCAGGGCCGCGTGACTTAGAACTATTGAAAGGAATATGAGCGGCTTATAGATATTATTCGAATGGATAGATTTGCAAATATTTTGGGGAAAATATTTGCATGTGAACGATTTTAGACATATCCTTGCAGAAAGATATGCGCTTAGGCGCTTCTTGTAAGACATTTAGATAAACGGGTCTATCCGTTAAATTTATATTTTTTATGATATTTAGATAGAGTCCCGGAGATTGATTCTGGGACTTTTTTGATTTAATGACGCTATGACAGATCAACAACTATTTCAGTTTGCGTTCATTCCTAAATATGAGGATGCCATCAACGCGCTGGCCTCTATGGCGGATCCAGAAGATTGGGACTTTTCGGATGCACGGGTAAAGAAGAATGTTATACTAAAAAATTACATTGAGCATACGTTCCGAAAAGTAAGAGAAGAAGAAAAGATAGCTTACTCTGCAGACAACAAGTATGCGTGTTTTAATACCGGCCTTATAACTAAAAATCTTGAAGAAATATTTGCTCTCTTTGAAAGGAATCGAATCCCTGGGAAACAAGATTATTTCTTGAAATGTTTTTGTCGGAAAAGCGAAGGCATGCTATTGAATATTTTTAGATCCGATTTACCACAGATTGCCAACTATTTTCAGAAGCCAGAGGACCTGTTGTTTAACCCCAATTGTACTCTCATTCCTCAGATTGACCATATTATTGAGGACAACAAAGAGCGCTTCCCTCTAGCAATGCAAACTTGCGGAGAAGATGAAATGATGAGAAAACTTGAAGGTGCTATCGATGAGGTTAAAAGGAGAGTAAGAACGAATTACAAAATTGCAATTCCTCAATACTATGGCAATCGAATTCAGTTACTGCTTCCTTTGAATTTGACGCCGAATTCTCCAAACGCAGACTTGGCTCTTGTTGTCCACAAAATTGACGCAAATACATATACAGCACGAACTTGTCTCACGCTAAAAATGGCGTACAATAATGCCAGACTTATTGTTAAGCCGCAGAGTAGTTGGCTAAAACCTTAACTTCGTTGAGGACAAATACAGCTCTGCCTGCGGACACCATCCTTGAACAATATCACGGCCTATGGGTAGTGGAACGGGCCTTCAGGATATCAAAGGGCAACCTTGAGATACGTCCCATCTTCCACTTCACCGAAAAACGCATCGAGGCACATATCTGTATCTGCTTTGTCGCCTACAAGGTGTCCAAAGAGCTTGAAAGGGTCATCAAGAAAGCCGGGCTCGACCTCAGCGTGGATAAGGTGCTGGATACAGCCAAGACGCTTATCACCTCGTCCGATAGAGGCTTTGAGAAGATGGATCTCGTCTGCATATCTAATAGCCTTCTTTCCGTTGATGACCTTGCTTTCATCGAGGTCAATCTGGAAAATATCCTCCATGTCCCTCAGGTCCATTTCTATTGTACGCTTGCTTACCCGCAGGGCTTCGTCAACACCTTTTAGGTAATCGTTTGCCGTCGCGTCCATCCCGGCAGGCAGGCCGCCACCAGCTATGGGCAGGAACCCCTCCGGAACCTCTGCCCTGGCGTACTTCCGCTTCCACCAGAAGTACTGGTGCTCTGGAATGCCCTTCTCTTTCAACAGGGCCTTGATTGCTGTCCCTTTCTCACGGGCCTCGCCCTGGATCTCTTCGATTTGTTCGCGTGTAAGCATGTCGGTTTGTATAAGTGGCGCAAAGTTATATGCCACTTAATCAAACTGACAGTCGTACTTTATCGAATGCTTACGCTGGTCGTGCCCGATCTGTTGCGTCTCTTGCGTACAAACATACCCGCAAAGGTACGCAAAGGTGACGCGATTTACCCTTAAAAAACTACCGTTTTTATATATGACTGATAATCAATCATTAAGAAGGTCGCCGTTTTTTGGTTGTCAAAGTCAGGAAAAGATGCAGGTGAGTTATTATCCCTGCATCTTTTGTTCTAGTTTGAGGAAGAAGCCTGCAACTTCGATTTTCGCCACGTTGAGATGGCATTATCTATTTCTGTGCAATACTGTTTGGCAAGGTCAATATCAGCTTTTATATCGCCAGGATTATTGTGCATGACTGGGTTTCTAACCTTCGAAAGATGGTCAAATTTACTATGCCAACCTGCCTTATCACCTACGAATACGCTACCAAACCAACTCCAATCCCATTTGATAAAAATATCAAAAATCTGGGACGTCAACGTAAAGTCAACAATATGATTACCCCGCATAGCCGGGAATGTTGAGATCATATCTTGCATAGTTCGTTTTAGTCTCTGAACACTTGCATCCCACCGGGTAGTATCAAAACCTCTGTAGGGGGGATTTGATGTTAAATAATTAAGCATGTCAACCTCCCAATTGGCAGAGTATTTTTCGGCTAGATATGTCTTCACTAAACCTCGGAGTTTTGTCTCGATTTCGCCCCAAATGCTAAAATAAGGGACATCGGCATAATACCTACGATATAGGTCTAATGTACAGAAGTCTGAGAAACAAATAAAAGCCTCGTTACCAAATGCAGGCCCCACTTGATTACCGCCGAACAGACGATTCTTTTCAGCTATTGGAACAGATTTGATAAAGCCATATTGTAACAGTCTTTGTTCTTGAACTTTGTTAACATTATACAAAGGACCGATCACTAATTGGATTGCTGCGTTTAGCAAATCTTCCTTTTGTAGAGTGGAGACCATTTCATCAAGTCCGAGCATTAGAGCAAGCTTGACGCCATTGAACTTATCGTCAGGAGATGTCTGCTCATCAGAATGCATAAAATAGTAATCATTAACTACGTCCATAAGCCAAGGATAACCTCCAGCTAAGTAGTTAATCTTATTCTTATAATCGTTTTCTACCGGAAATGATTCTTTTACTCGATCCCAATACTCGGCAATTTCAGATTCATCAAACATCATAAGAGGACAATCAGTAAAAATCCGGGCAAAATTAGACAGGGTGCTTACTTTTTGCTCGATATCATCAAGTGTTCTTCTTGAGCATGTTACAAGGCAGATTTTATTCTCGGGTTCATATGAAATCTCCCGTAATTCCTGAAAATCAGCCAACTCGAAGATATCTTGAGCCTTATCAAACTCATCCAAAATTACTATGATTTTGTATCCCCACCTTCTTAGTTTCTTGTAATACTTTTCAACACAATCGGTAAGGTCTTCAATATCAGTCATACCGCGAGCTTTCTCCAGCATGGGAAGGATGAACTTTTCGTACTTCTCATCTCCCTCAAAAAAATCCTCAAACTGCTCATCGGTTTTGAACAGCAGTTTTTTGAAAAAGTCAAAAGAGGAGCGTGTGCTTCCTAATTGATAATACACAACAATAGTCTTGTCTTCAGCAAGTTCAGCCCTATTGTGGTATAGGCTGCGATAAACTAAACTGGATTTTCCAATTTTGGGTAAGCCTGTTATTGACAAATTTGAAAACTCTTCGCCTAGGACCCTTTGCCTAATGGTATTAATAGCATCCTCACGGCCGACAAAACGTTCTCCGCAGACGATTACGCCGTACCCACTGAAGGGGTTTTTTAATGTTTCAGTAGCCATTCTTTATATAATCTAACTTTAATCCGATAGTATAGTTTGTCATCTTTACGGTCAAGAACGTCGCGATCGTAAAGTTGATCTAATATCCCTTGTTCCATATCTGGGTCTAAGGAAGTGACAATATCAGCTCTTGGAGCCCACACCTTTGTGGATGAGGCTCTGGCTACGGCTTTTAAGACGCTCTCGACCTGGTCATCTGTATAGGCTTTAATCGCATCATCGACAAAGGTCCCTTCACGATCATCTTCGTCATCAGTCTCGCCTGAACTTAATAGGTTTTCGAACTTTGCTTTGTCGAGCGCTTTAACTCCAGAGATCAACTCGGAGGCGACATCTAATACATCAGCTTCGGTAACACTATTATAATGTTTTTCGTTCATGAAGTTCACCAGGTAAGCACAGAATATCTGAATGTAATAGGGATTACATGCCGTATAATCCATAATTAGTTCAACGGCTTTATCGCTGTATCTACTTGCCCCGTCAACCAAGATGGGCTTTACAATCAAATCTCTCGCATCTTCTTCTTCTAGATATGACAACCTGATGTCTGTAATGACTCCAAATGCATTCCTTGCATAAGGCTCATTCTTAAAAGCAGGAACCACATCTTGACCAACCAATACTGCAGAGAATTGTGCTTTCTCGTCCTGAGTTATGGCTTTCCATTGCATCATAATAGTTGGAGATATGCGCTTTAATTTTATAGCGCCATACATGTATGTGAACTCATCAATAAGGACAACCAGTCTGCGATCTTTCCAACCGTCGGTTCGTTGACAAGCCCTCTTGAATTGACGCATATACTTGGTGAAAGTTTCCAGAGGATTTTCAAGATCTTCATTTTGGAATTCACTCCGGGAAGGGATTGAGAACTCTGGGGCAATCTCTCCATCCTCCCTTAATACTTCCAAAGCGCTGTCTATTTCCGTTAAGATCTTATAGTAAAATGCAACTTCAGAAATATTACGGACAATTTTGCCCATACTGAATTGAACGCAGAAAGCACCAGCGGCAGTAAGCGCCTGTTCAACCCTGTTAAGCACAGATGACTTACCACTTCGTTTCTGCCCATAAATGATTACCTGCTTAGAAGGAGATGCTATTATTGTGTCAACAACTGTTTGAATATACCTTTTTTGACCATAGAACATCTCTGATTTGGCAGACAACGGACCACTTTCTGCGACCTCGGCAAACTTATTCGGAATCAGTTTAAAGTCTTCCGGATTATATAAGTGAAGGGCAAGAGTAGCAGTTGTAGTATTTGCTTCGCCGCCATTATAATATGTACATTTAACATCGAAAGCGACAGCCTTCTTCTCGATGACATAGTCAGATACTTTAACCGGTATCTTGAAGATGTGTGAATCTCCACCTTCAATTAAACCCATATATGTAGAGATAGCTTCTCCGTCATTTGTTTGAAGTTCTTCGCTATTAATAATTTCCAATGATACATTATTTATTGGAGAACTATCTTTATCAATCGACACTTCAATTTGCAATGGCACCACCATCTGATCCACGACACTAGTTGCGCGTAAAAGCGAGATTATAGGTGTTGGCTTACTAAAAGCGACGATTGTTTCGAATGACTCATGAAGTGACTCTAACACCTTGACTAAGAGAGGAAGGATACCTTCGTATGAAAGCTTTGTGGGAAGATTATAAATCTCTTTGATTAGCTGATCAATAAGATTTTCTGCTTCATGGCAATTCAATTGCTTGTTACGGAAACCGGATGCCTTATGATACTTGTCCAAAGCGGGAGCGATTGTCTTATGAATGCTCTGAATCCTCACCTCATCAATATGGCACATCCAATCTCGTAAACAAGACAGTAAGTTTTCCGATAACCAAATTGACAGCTCTTCAACATCGTTGGACCCGGATAATGACTTTAATTTAGCAATCGTAATGCGATATTCCGCAAGTCTCTGTTGGCGGATTTGATTCCATACATTTTTATAACTATCAATTGAGGCTATTTCCCCTGCGTTTATCTCCCAATAACGGAAGGCCTCTAAAGATTGGTTGAAATACTCCCTATTCTCATACAATTTGCTGACAATTTGAACAAAAATATTCTTATTATATAAGAAAAGAGATAGTATAGACTCCCACCGCTTAGGGTCAAAGGAACCTGATAATACAAGTTTTAGAACACTATCAACAGATGGATTCTTATTGATTTCCTCCGATAGTTTTTTGCCATCATAGATATTAGTCAATAAGTAGTATGACGCTTGCTGAGCAGTAGCAGAATACTTTTCTTCCAACGAGAAGGACTCAAGATAGTAGAAACGAATAACATCTATAGAGCTACCGTCGTATATGCGAACTTTTGCCATATCATTACAGTACCTGGCCATAACGGATCGTAAACCGAACGTGTTATCGGGCTCTAACTGCTGCATTAACTTGCCCTCTGTCAGAAGGTTTGCCGCGCGATCACTAGGCCTACCAGCGAACTTCTTATCATCGTAGGTTTTAATAATGGCCCTAATCTCAGACAATGCTTTCTTTGTAAAGTTGCCCTTATCCTTTTCCTTTACGCCGGCATAATCTTCATACCTTTCAAGAGTTTCAGCGATGTAGGGACTCAATCCATCATTGAAAGACTCGAAATCTGTATTGGAAGAATCAAGTGTTTCTATTTCTTCTTCAATGCGTTCATCAATTTTGGCGCTTGGAGCATCGATAATGGAGAGCAGGCTTGATGCACCAGTGCTTGCGGGGTAGAGTTCAAGAGCCTTGTTTAGTAATTCCCGAGCTCTCTCCGTATCTCCTTCCTTAATATAGGCTGAGGCTAATTTATTCAAAAGGAAAACATATCTGGGTCCATCTCTCTTTTCGTCCAGAGTATTAAGAAGTTGATGGGCAATTTGTTTAAAGGCCGTGAAATTACGTATAGAATAGTAAAAATTTTCCAAGTAGGACATATTAACACTATTCAATGGAAGTAAATGCTTATACTTCTCCATTAAATCACGGGCCTCTCCAAGATACTTTTCTGCCGCCTGTGAATCGGAACTCTTTTTGGACAACGAGACCAGTAGCATTCCCAGATCCTTTACTGCGCTCTCAGCCTTCTGATTCGACTCAATAGCCTTTTTATATGCTTCAACCGCTTTGTCATCCTCTCTGGCTTCATGGAGTTCACGTGCTTTCTTATATAAAGGAGCAGAGTTATCCATTGTTTTTGGAGCAGTCGCCTTAACCGTGGCCTTCTTTTTTACCGAGAAGGATTTCAGGGCTTCATTTGCTAATGGGCTGTCTGGATACTCTGATTGGATATGGTATATCACTTCATAGGCAGAACCTTTTTGCCCCTGCTCGTATTTGGTTTTTGCTAGTTTCACCAAATTATCCACTGTATTTGGCTTGTGTATGGCAATAGCTACTGGCCCTCGGGTATTTCTAGACCTAGTGTATATAACATATTGACCAATCAAAGAAGAGGGGGTAGTGTTGTCAAGGTCTAATAATTCCGTAAAAGTAAACCATAATTCATCGCCGGTTTTGCTGTCAAGAATAAAGCCAAAATTACTATATCCGGCGTTAGTGATCTTGCCAGTTTCTCTTACAAAATTGGAAGCATCTTTCTCTCTAATTTCTTTTACTCCAGGAAGAGTCGCCAAATCTGCCAGACTCTTTAAAGTCATTTTTTTGCCTCCAGTTAAACTTGAAATGGTGGGAGCCTGTTTGACCTTAGAAGTTTCGTTTTTCCCTACTTCATCAAATTTAGGCCGTTGTGTTTGTTTATCGGCCTCTTCATTCTCCTTAGGGCTGGGCGGATCAATAGACTCATTTATAGGAGATGATTCGGCTGTTTCCGCAAGAGAGGACTCTGATGCTAGTTTGTCGTTAAGCGAAGCAGAAGGAACAATTGATTCAGATTCGGCCTCGCTCTCGGGGCCAGAACCTTCTTCAAAATCGGTTATAGTCGCCTCTGATATCGAAATCGGTTTCTTGGACTTATCGTATGGCTGGATTTTTATCCGGTCCTCTAAAAACGCAACAATAAAGCCTTCTTTAACGCCTAAACCGCACGCTATTCTGATAGCATCTCCTTCCTTGTAGCCGTCTTCTTTAATCGATTCAATATTGTTCATAATCTTAGTATATGACAAAAATTAAAATATTTGTTATAATCTGTTGATTATCAAGCAATTACTATTGTAACATGCCTTAAAATTTCGGTTCTTCGTCAAATTGCGTGCATCTAACCGCATCCCGAGAGCATCATCTTCCT
>ERZ1026860.257-NODE-257-length-40488-cov-29.868573_pt1 | contig 40488 bp, 40 predicted proteins | sample MGYA00380160_ERZ1026860 | MGnify/ENA primary metagenome ERZ1026860 (study PRJEB33269, sample SAMEA4719796) | human gut metagenome | biome: human-associated habitat; feature: organic feature; material: feces | place: Cameroon | collected 2013-10 ... | reverse complement strand
GGACTTCATTTCTGCTTGGAATTGCACCAATCATGGGGTTTTCTACGACTTGGCCGGATTCCATCACATCACTGGCCGCAATGCTCTGAACCCACTTGCTCCGATACAGTCGGCATTTCAGGTTCATTGAACGATCCTCAATCTGTTCATACTGATTTTTTCTAATCAAAATCCGGGACTCATCCAATTCAAAAAGCAGGAATTTTGCATTTTCCTGTCCACGGCAGATACCACGGCACTGATAGCGGCAATTCAATTTCCAGTTCAACATTTGAAAGACCAGACCAGCAAACGCTCTGGCTGAAAAAGCACTATGAACGCCATTGCAGTCTCGCCAGTGCATCGCCGTTGAAGAATCGCAATTGCTCTTTCGTAGGATCACGACCTGCAGAATCGGATTATAGAGCAATTCCACATCCTCGCAGTCGTCCAATCGGGTATAACACGCTTTGCTAAAGCGGATTCCATTTTTAGAAATTGTCATAACTGGACTGCTTTGATTGATAAAACATGTACCAGATACCGTCAAATAGTCAGATGACAATGCCGTATCCGGCCTCTTTCCAGACCGCATTTCTGCCATATTGTTCACTTCGACCACCTCTTCCGGCAGATAGGCACTCAAACAAAGGCTGCGGATGCTTTCGGCATTGATGCCGCTCCAGTTCGGATGGATGCCTACAAATCCTTTTAATGCTCCCTGCTGGATTATCACAATATCCTGCACCCCGCACTTTTTGCTGCTAGATGCCACAAGATGTGCAGCCCGTGCGATTTCTGGGGAAACAATTGCTTCGTGATGTTCCGGGACATAGGCAGAACAGCGATTTCCATTATTTTTTGTAACCTTACCCAACTTGTAGTCCACCACAATGCTCTTCCGGGCCTCCAGATCACCCCAGCGGCGTTCATTTTTCATGATGTTTGCCACCATCATGCCGTTCCACTCCTGCCTGCCGCGCAGGGTGCTGCGCTTTTTCCGTGTCAGCACTGCAGCGATTTGCTCATAGTTGTACCCTTGAATAAACGCCAGAAAGATAAAACGCACCGTCTTTGCTTCTTCCGGCTCAATTACCAACTGTCCATCCTTGGTATGCCGATACCCCATCAGGTCAGCTACCGGATACTGGCCTGTCATAATACGCTGGTCGTATGAAAGGATCATGCGGCGGCTTTTGTTGCCCGATTCCCAGTCTGCCAAAAGAGCCTGAATGTCAAGGCTGTATTGGCTGCTTGGATTCAGCGTGTAGATGTTTTCAGTTTCAAAGTACACGCCAATGGGATGTGCCGGGTGCATGGTTTTCAGTGCTGCGATCTGCGTCATACAATCCGAAAAATTCCGCGCAAAACGTGAAATGCTGGCGCAGATAATCAAATCCATCTTCTGGTCTTTGGCATCCTGCATCATGCGTTTAAAAGCATCCCGTTTGCGCAGCGATGTGCCGGATTTTCCCTCATCGCTGTAAATATCCTGCAGATTCCAGTTTTCCGTTTCTGCAATCTTTTTGGTGTAATAAAGGGTCTGGTTCTCGATGGAAGAAATCTGCTCCTCGCTGGAGGTACTGACACGAGTATAAACTGCTACGCGCTTCAGGTCGCTGTCATAAATAGATGGAGTTGGCCTTGCCGGACGGAAATAGTCTTTTGCAGTTTTCTGGTATTGGTCTGTCTGTTTATGAATTCTGTCACGAATCTCTGCTTTTCGCTTTTCAGATTCCAGATGTCGGCTCTGCCAATCTGCCCCACTCGGCAGTACTTCAACATTTTCTACTGGGATATATTCCACATTCATTTTTCTTCAGCCTTTGTTATTTCATATTCCAGTCGTTTTCTCCACGCAAGATAATCTTTCCTGCGGATTGATGTGTATTTTTCAGCTAATTCTTTTAGACTCTGCCGCTGGTTATCAACATCAAGAATAGTGTCGATTCTTTGATCGTCATCGTCTGTGACAATGTCCACTCGCATCGGCAAATTAAACAGATATTTCAGCAGGAAGCAAAAATCGCAGGTATTTGCTGCAAGGTAGGCTCTTGTCTGTGAGAAAACTAGATTGACGACACCATTTTTGCAATCTTTGAGAAGATGCACCATTTCCGGGCGTTTGTAAATTTCCTTATTCCCTGTGATGTCAATATAGACACCAACCAGCCTTTTATCTGCATCATCCCTGAATTTTTCAGCATAATAGGAACTATGATAGGCCACCGCTGCATCCTTGGAGCGTTCCCACAGTTTTGCAAGTTTCACATAGCCACCGACCTTATACCTGCGGTCCATTCACAGCACCTTCTTCCGGCTGAACACTCCAATACCATCTCCGTTTTTTCTGGTAGCAGTGGATTCCCATTTCCGTTTTTACCATCCGTGCCACTCGTTTGCTGACACCCTCATTGTCCAGTCGGCAATAAATTTCATTTGCGCTCATGTCGCCTTTTTCAAGAAAATGTTTGATCCAGTAGACAGCTTTCTGCTGCTCGGTATCAAATTTGGGGTTGCTATCTGGCTGTTGTTTTTCAAAGAATTGCGGTCTGCATTCCAGCCACTGAAAGCCCTTTTCGGCAGAAATCGAAAAGCGAATGTCTTCTGCCGTAGGTGCAAGGCTGTTTTTGATTTGATGTACGATTCTTATGTCAGGGTTTTCTGTGTCCCGTTCCACCTGCAGAACACTTCGCGCCGCTGCCACAACGTCAATACTGCCGAGGCTGCGGTACAGCCCTTTGGAACCTTCTTTTTTATTAAGGTGTCCAATCAGAACGATGGCGCAATCATAACCAGCAGCCCACATTCCAAGGCGGCGCATCAGCTTTCGCGCCCTGCCTGCGATCTGCAAATCGGAATCACTGCCAAGATAAGCCTGAATCGGGTCGATCACGACCAATCGCGGCCGGAATTCAATGATTGCCTGACGGATGCGCTCATCATCCAATGTAAGGCCGTTATAGACTTCTTCATTGATGAAAGCGATCCTCCTGCAGTCTGCTCCGCAACGCTCCAGACGAGGCTTTATCGTATCTGAAACACCATCCTCGGAGCATTGATAAATCACTTTTTGCGGCGCACCAATTTTGCACCCGTCAGGGGTCTTACCACCCGTTGAAAGTTCTGCAATCAGATTCATCATCATGGTGGATTTTCCGTCTCCGGGATCACCTTGCAGCAGTGTGATTTTTCCGATTGCAATAAAGGGGTACCACAGCCACCGTACATCCGTTGACTGAACTTCGCTGTACAGCGTCAGTAACTGCTCCACTTTGTTCTCACCTGCCCCATTTTTGCAATTTCATTTTCTGCTTCCATTATACGCCTATCAGATTACTTTTTCTGTGAACCAGCAGTTCACTTGTTCCTCAAAATGTGAACTGCTGGTTCACATTTTTGTCTCAGAAGCCACCTATGCTAGAGAGGAAGATTAAGAATTCTGACCTCTATATGGATTGCCTTTTTGGTTCTTCTTGATTCATTTTTCCATAAGTCGAAGTATTCTTATGCGAGCCATACATCCAGCCTTTTCTTTATACAGTTCTTCAGACCGAAAATGGGTAGTCTGTGCCCCACTATGCAGCGCCAGTAGGCTTTTTTCTGCGTCTGCATCCGTTTTATCATGCAGTTCGATTCTATGCTCTTATTATACACTTATCAGATGATTTTTTCTGTAAACCGCCAGTTTACACGTGCCCCAAAATGTAAACCAACAGTTTACATTTCGCCCTCAGAATACACACCTGCTGGGGGTGTGCCCACCGAATTCTGAGCTATACATTCGGTTTTTTTCTCTATTGTTATAGTGCTGCAAATCTAAAATAATAGTACTGGCTTATGTGGGGCATTTGAAAGGAATGTTTTGTATGTCCATTAATTGTATTGCTTTGGGGAAACGAATTAGTTTCTATCGTTTGAAGTTCAACATGACTCAGGAAAAGCTCGCTGATTTAACCGACTGTAGTCGTGAATATATTGCTTATCTTGAAAGCGATGCTAAGACTCCCAGTTTGCCAATCCTGATTAATCTTGCCAACGTTCTACACATTTCTGTCGATGAGTTACTGGTTGACAGTCTTGATTATTCGATTTCCTCTTCTGATTCCGATTTGCATCGCCTCTTGTTGGACTGTAGCGAAGTCGAACAGACTGTCATTATCCGCATGGCAAAAGAATTAAAGGCCACTCTTGTCAGTCTTGGAATTTAACATTTTTTCGCAGTAAAAGCACAAAATAAAACGGCCCGCATAAGCTGCAGACGCACCCTCGAATCCTCCTGGGTGCTGTCTGTGGTTTATGCGAGCCTCCGCTTTTTTGATTACCGGAACTCTGTATTTACCTTAAATCAGGAAATCGCTGCGCTCACTTTTCCGTATAGCTGTTCAATGTATCCTCAAATGTAAAACGAATTTTCACACGCTCATTGTTGAAAACCTCGATGCGGTCAATAAAGGTTTCTACTACATTCTGCGATAAGTGCATCACATCGCCTGATTCTTCTACGACACTTACGACAGTCTGCAAATGATCGGCATCCTTCTTCACAGGTTGACAGATTTGATTTTTCTCTGTACGCAGCCTTTGAATCTGCTCCATTCTTTCATCTTCCTGCGCTCTGTAGGCATCTCTCTGCCGGATGAATTCTTCCTTGCTTATATTCCCATCGGCATACTGCTCATACAGTGCAACGCGCTGTTTTACGATTTCTGCCTTTTCTGCGCTCAGCTTTTCTTCCTGCCGTTCCAGCGCGGAGAAGCAGATCAATGCTTTGCGTTCCCGTTCATGCAGAATTTCCAGTACATGCTCCGCCTGTTTTATCTGCGCTGTCAGCGCATTTCGGACGATATGTTCCAACAGTTCCTCGGAGATCGGGATTCGCTTGCAGGGGCTGTCCACCGCTGTGGCCGAAAATCTGCAGTTAAAAGATGGTCCAAGTTTCTTGAGGACACGATATTTCATCAGCTTCTGGCAGTAGCCGCAGTAGACCTTGCCTTTCAAGGGATACTGGTGTTTTGTGTAGTTCCCAGCCTGATGATTCCCATGCTGCAGCATAATGACCTTTTGCGCCTGTTCAAACTCCTCCGGGGTCACAATGGAGGCATGGCTGTCCTCAATTCGTACTTGCTGTTCCAGCGGAGCGCGCAGGACCCGATGTTTACACGGAACGGGCATAATGAATTTTGCGCCCACGTAGGTTCCCTTGTACTTCTCATTTTTCAATACATGGTAAACCGTTCCGCTTGTCCAATGGCTGCGCTGCAAATCCCATGCTTTCTGCTCGCTGTACACATGATTTTTCGCCACATGGTACGCTGCCGGGGTCGGAATTTGCTTTTCATTCAGGATTTTTGCGATGGCTCCTGTTTTGTTGCCCTGCAATGCCAGTTCAAAGATCATCCGTACATACTGACTGGCTACCGGGTCGAGGATCAGCTTATGGCAGTCATTCGGGTCCGGCAGAAATCCAAACGGGCGGTATCCTCCGAGATACATTCCTTTTTTCTGCATCACATGGTCGGCTGCTGCGATTTTGGCAGAAAGGTCCCGGCTATAGGATGCGTTGATGATGTTCTTGATGGCTACTTCCAGTCCGCGCACATCGTTCCCGGCCTGCATTCCACTGTCATACCCATCGTTGACAGAGATAAAGCGAACGCCCAGCAATGGGAAGACGCGCTCCATATAATCGCCTGCCTCAATATAATCACGGGCAAACCGGGAAAAGTCCTTTACGATGATCGTTTTCACCTTTCCGTCCCGCGCATCCTGAATCAGCTGCTGGAACGCAGGACGGCTTATGGATGTGCCGGAATAGCCATCGTCCACGTATTCCTGACGTGGCTCTGCAGCCAGCTCCGGGCGAGCCATGATATACCCTTCTACCAGCCCACGCTGGCCCTGAATGCTGTTGCTCTCGGCCTTATCTGTTCCCACATCCTCGTCTGCAAGGGAAAGTCGGTAATAGGTTCCGATCATCTGCTCACCGCCTTTCAAACGGATAAATCAACTCTGCCTTTACGATTTCCGCTGCACGATTTTCCAGATTACTCATACGGCGTACCCATTCCATCTGATTTTCTTCTTTCAATTTTTCCGAAATGCCCTCTTGCTGGCTCAGCTGTTCCATCAAAACCTCATATCGTTCCGCTGCCTGCTCTTCCACGTCTGCCAAAACAGTATCCAGTTTTCCGCTCAGCAGCAAGCTCTGGTAATAGGCTGGTTTTCGCAGTTTCAGATACGCCTTGTGCAGCATCCCCCAGCGGCCAACCGGACGAGTCCGTGGCAGTTTCAAGGCTGGCAGGTAATAATCGCCAACCAAAACATATTCCACGCTTGTCCGGACATCGTAGATTTTCTCTTTCATTGCTTTATTCTCCTTTTTCATCACAATAAAAATTCTGTATAAGTAATTCTCCCGCAGTCCACTTCGATTTTCTTTACATACTGCAGCAGATTATCTGCTGTCAAAAGGACTTCTGTGCTGCCTGCGATCTGCTTTTTCTGCCGCAATTCTTCTTGAATAGCGGCCAGTTCTTTCTCTTTTTCAACTTTCGTCTGTTTCAGTGTTGTGATTTCATTTTCCAAAACCTGCTTCAGTTCCAGAAATTTTTCTTTTGAAAGTTTTCCGAGAACATACTGCTCATAGCCGCTGCGCTTCTGTGATTCCAGTCGAACGATGCTACCCGACAGCTGTTCAATTTTACGGTTTAATGCCACTTTCTTTGTTTCAAGTACGCTTTTCCCGGAATTCTTCTGTATCAGCTTTTTCAAGTTCTTATGTTCTTCTAACCGCTGGTGCAGTTCCTTATTGATGCTGTTCCAGAGATCTTTCTCTGAAATGGAAACATGGCAAGATGCACAGTAAAAAAACAGCGAACCATCACTTTTCCAATGACAAACCAGCTTTTCGCCACACTTTTTGCAAAAGATTCTGCCTTCGAAGATGTTCGGATTGTTCTTTCTGCGCTGTCTGCACCACTTTTTCCGCTCTACCTTGACCGCTTGCTCGGCTTCCCGCAATGCGGAAACTTCATCAAACAGTTCCCAGCTGATAATCGCTGGGTGACTGTCCGGCACCATACGCCAATTTTCTCGTGGATTCTGCCCGATTTTCCGATACGTTTCATCGTAGGCAATACGGTTGTAGACCATTGTTCCTGTGTAGATTGGATTTTCCAGCACCTTTGTCACAAAAGCTGGCTGCCATGCAGGATCCTTTACCCGTGAGGTATTTTTCAGGTATCCCAGCTGACAGCGGCGTGTAAAGGGTGTCGGGATTCCCTGCGCGGACAGCTTCTTTGCGATCTCACGCTCTTTCATGCCGGATTTCTTCCAGAGAAAAATCCGAACTACCACATCGCTGACTTCCTCGTCCAAAATCAAATGATTCTGCTGATTTCTCTTGTAACCGAACGGAACAGGAGTATAGATTTCTCCCCGTGCTTCCTTGGAGCGAAAGCACGACTGGATTTTCTGGGACAGGTCTTTTGAGTACATTTCATTGATCATACTCTTGATCGGCACCAGCATCCCGTCACGGCTTTGGCTGTTCAGGCTGTCGTAGTTATCGTTGATAGCAATAAACCTTACGCCGAACAATGGAAACACCTGTTCCAGATACTGTCCTGTTTCAACGAAATTACGCCCCAGTCGGGAGAAGTCCTTTACCACGATGCAGTTGATTTTTCGCTCCTGCAACGCTTTCAACAGCCGCTCAAATTCCGGGCGGTCAAAGTTCATTCCTGTACACCGCTTGTCCGCAAACACATCCAGCAGCATCAGGTCATCCTGATGGTCGATATACTCCTTGATGTAGGAAATCTGTACTTCCAGCGATTCTGCATCCCGGAGCACATCATCAAAATCGGACAGCCGTGCATAAATTGCAGTTTTCCAGATACGGTGCTGTGCGTTTTCCGCTTCCCGCTGCGCCGCGCTTACTTTCTTGCTTACTCTTGCCATAGGTCAGACTCTCCTTTCATGCAGATGCTTCATGCTGCCCCATCTGCTTCTGATGCAGTTCTTCCAGCAGGTCCGCGATTTCATCGTGGAATCGGAACGTGATTTCCACCCGGTTGCCCTCATAGACTTCGATTTTCTCAATCAGTTCAACGACCATCGAACGGGTAATGTCTTCCAGTTTCCGATATTTGCGGTACACGTCCAAAAACGGATAAGCGTTTGGAGCAGTCTGTAGATTTTGCTGTTCTACTTCCAGTTCAACAATTCGCCTGTCATACTCTTCGATTCGCTTGCTGTACAGTTCGTTGTAGTTCAGGAAATCCTCCCGTGTGAGGATTTCGTCTGCATAATCTCCGTACAGTTTTTCCTTAATACCTTGTGTATGGGTCTTTTCTGCGGTCAGCTGCCGGATCTGCCGTTCGATACACCGCACACGGTAGGGTTCCTGCTGGGCCTGTCGGATACTTTCTACAAATTCGGCTTCCTCCATCACGATCTGGATCTGCATCTGGAGTGAGTTCCGCACGATGTTATAGAGCTTTTCATCCCGCAGGTTATGGCTCGTGCAGCTTTCTTTGTTCTGCTTGCTGCCAGAGCACTGATAATAAATGTACCGTTTGCCTTTATAGCTGGCCGATCTGCGCACCAACCGACTGCCACAGTCCCCACAGTAGAGAAAGCCTGCAAACAGGGCCACCGTTTCGGCATCGTTCGGCCTGCGAGTTTCGGTTTCCAGAATCCGCTGCACCAGTTCAAACTGCTCTGCCGGAATGATTGCTTCATGGGTGTTGTCCACGACCGTCCAGTCACGCATCGGCACATTCATTTTCTTTTTGGAGCGATAGTCCAGTCTCCTTGTCTTCCCCTGCACCAGTTTTCCGATATAGACCTCGTTGTGCAGAATGCGGTCCACTGCCTTGGCAGACCACGGCGGCTCATCGCTCTTGCGGAAATGCAGGCTCAGCTTTGCACCGCTCTGCAGCTTTCGCGCAGCGGGGGACGGCACTTTCCCGGCATTCAAACGGTCTGCGATGCTCTGATTATTCATGCCACTGATTTTCCAACGGAAAATGTTCTGCACTGTTTCCGCTGCCAGTTCGTCCACAATTAGCTTGGTATGATTAGCAGGGTCCTTTTGGTATCCATACGCTGCAAAGCTCCCCACAAAATCGCCGCGCTTCCGCTTGACCGCAAGCTGACTCTTGATTTTGACGGAAATGTCCCGGCAGTAGGCATCATTGAGCAGATTTCGCATCGGTACCATAATGGAATCGCTGGTTTTCCACGCGGATTGACTATCATAGTTGTCTGTCACGGCAATCAGCCGGACCCGCATGACTGGGAAAATCCGTTCCAGATAGCGTCCCACTTCAATATAGTTTCGCCCGAAACGAGACAAGTCTTTCACAAGAATGCAGTTGATAGTCCCTTGCTCCAGTTCCTGAAACAGCCTTTGGAACGCAGGCCGTTCAAAGTTCGAACCGGAGTAACCATCGTCCACAAACTCGTCCACAATGCACAGTTCCGGGTGGTCTGCGGCATAGGCTTCCAGCAGTGTGCGCTGGTTTGCAATGCTGTCGCTCTCTGTTTTATCGCCATCCTCACGGGATAAGCGTAAATACAGGGCTGTACGATAACGAGTTGAATTTTGCTGCGGTTTCTTCTGTAAATTTATATCAGGGTATAACAAAAGCCTTCCACCTCCTTAACGAATCGGCAATACTGTTCGTCAGAGAAGCGAAAGGCTCCACATTTTTCTATGTAGAACAAGCCTGCCGAGCAATCTTTGCTCAGCTGGCACATTCCTATTTTCTTACCCACAAACAGCTTACCAGAATCATCATCCTTTGTCCAGTGCTTTATCGCATTAAAGTGCAAAATTTTTCTGTGTGATTTTTCAGCAGCTTGCCGAAACTTTCTCTGCCTTTTCAGCTGGCAGACTGAAAACATCTGCCAATGCGCTCAGACAGCGTGCTGCTCCCTCTCGGTGCAAAATTCAGCTTCACAATGATTCCGTTGTCCAGATAGCAATAAGGATTTCTGACCTTATCCAGCAGATTTTTCAGCCTTTCCTCCTGCTGCAATCCGTGTTCCACCGCATCCTGCGGCAGTTCCTGCAGTTCATGCTGTTTTATCGTGCGGATGTCCCGGTTCTTCATCTGGTGGATCTGCTCCAACCAACTCATTGTGCTGTTTTCTTTCAATTGCGTACCTCCCATTCAAGCCAGAAGTGTTTTCAGCAAGTTCAATTTTTCCTGTCCTATGTTCTTTCTCATACTGGGACCCGTGCAGGCAATCGGGGTACACAGTTCCAGCATACGGTCATAGATACGGGCATGGGCGGTATCCTGTGGGTTCTTCAACTCCGTCAGAGTCAGGTTCGTGGTAACGATCAGCGGTTTCCGGCTGCGGTAACGGCTGTCGATGATGTTATAAATCTGCTCCAGCGCATATTCTGTGCCGCGCTCCATGCCGAAATCATCAATGACAAGCAGCGGATAACTGCACAGCCTGTCCACGACTTCGTTTCGCCCGGCAAAGGTGCTGTTCAGCTCATTCATGATCCGGGCAAAATTCGTCATGCAGACTGCCACTTCCTGCTCCATCAGGGCATTGGCAATACAGCCCGCCATGAAACTCTTGCCTGTACCAACACCGCCCCAGAGCAGCAGCCCCACATTCTTCTCCCGCATTTCCGGCCAGTGATCCACATACCGCTGTGCCAGCTGCATCTGTGGGTTCTGCCCATTGTCGTTTTCAAACGTCCAATTCTGCATCGCCCAGTCGGTAAAGCCCTGCAGCTTCAGCCGCCGCACGTTCTCGTGATGCAGCCTTGCTTTTTCTTCGGCTTCTTGCTTTTCTCTCACCGCCTGCCTGCACAGGCATTCGGCCGGATGGCGGTCACGACCAAACAGCTTTCTTCCGTTCGGGAAGAACGCTTCCTTGGGGGTATTGCAGCTGCCGCAGTGCAGCAGCCCATCTTCCGCAATGTAGTCCTGCGGCTCCGCAGAGATCATCATAAGCCTGTCCATCGCTGTCCGGATCGTTTCCGTCATAAGCTCTCCTCCTCATTGTAGGTATAGTCCGGGATACCTGTTCCCGGTTTCTGTTGCTTTTTCTTTCGCGCTGACCAGCTGCGCAGGGTCGCCGCATGGTCTGCATACTTCTTGCCTGTAGACTGCATATAGGTCGAAAGGTCTTCGATCAGAGAATCCAACTTTGCAATTTCGATTTTCAGTTCCGAATAATTTTCCAGAAAAACATTCTGATACCGCCCATATGCTTCTTTGGTTCTATTTATTTTGTTCCATCTCAGGTTGTTCTTATTTATTTGGTTCGATGTGCAGTTTTGCGCAATCGTATTGCTCACTTTTGAGCAATCAGGCTGCTCATTTTTGACCATCTCGACTGTGCATTTTTGCGCAGTCGATGGGAAGCTTAGGAACACCTTGTTTGGCTTGGAAAAGCCATTGGACCGTCGTTCGATCAGCCGTGCAGCTTCCAGTTCCCGCAGAGCACGGGTAATACTGGAAATGCTGCTCTGCAGATCTTTCGCCAGCCCTGCCAACGGATAGAGCACATATGCCCGGCCTTGCGCATCCACCCAGCTGTTCTTCTGGGAAAGGGTCATGCGGTCCAGCAGCAGAACATAGGTCAGCCGTGCTGTATGGGAAAGGCTCATCTGCAGCAGAAATTTCGGATAAGGGAAATACGCGGGCAGTGGGGTTTGCGCTTTGATGTACTCTTTACTCAAACTTCCTCCTAATCGTTATCAAAAGTCCCTGCCGAATGGGAAAGCCCTGCACGGGCTTACGCATCCGGCAGGGTTCCGGGGTGCGGGGTGGAAGACCCTGCTGCTTACAGGCTCATATCATAGCTGCGCTTCTTGCGTTTCGGTTGACGCTCGCGCTGTTCCTGTCGAGCCTGCTCCTGCCTTGCCTTTTCGCGGACTTTGGCCTCCCACTCGCGTTTCCATGCAAGGTCGGATTTCATCTCATTGGTTTTTCGGAAGATGCTGTACACATTATCCGATGCAATTTCCAGACGCCGGGATTCTTCTTTCAAGGGAGCATATGCCTTTTTCCTCTCCGCGATTTCGTTCGTCAGTTCTTCTTTCCGTTTTTTCAAGGATTTCAGCGATGGCAGCTTTCCATCGTTTTCTTCCCGGAAATATTTCACGGATTCTGCATAGGCATCCAATTCCTTGGAATGCTCTGCACGGAATTTCTTCTTGAAAATTGCTTTCCCAAATTGCTGCTGGACCTCTTTTGTAGAAAGGTACTGCCCCGCATAATGAATCTGTTCATTGGTTTTGTACAGTTCATCCTCTGCCTGTGACAGCCGCTCATACGCTGCCTGCGCATTGGCCTGTGCTGTCTTACACAGATCGTTCAGTTCCGTCAGGTCGTTGATGTTGTTTTCCTGTACCCATACCAGCGTTTCAGCCATTTTCTGCAAATTGCTGATTTTGACCTTTAGTGCATAGGCCAGATTTTCCTGTGCCTTGACATTCTCCTGCAGGTCCACAACGAGACGCAGCCTAGTTCTGGTCGTAAAGATCTGTATGGGGTCTTCTTTGTACCGCAGATTCTTCTCGGCGTTCTGAACAAAGAATCCCTCCAGACATTCTCGCTTGCAGCTGTCCCCCAAAGAACGCTCCGATATGAACTTGTTTCGTTCCGGCGGCAGGTAGCTGTAACGCCCACGTTGTGTTTTGACGAAAATGTTGTATTCATCCTGCAGGATGTCTTGAAAATCTTCATACGAGATTGCTTTCTCACGAGCAGCGGCAACAGCATCTCGGATAAGCTGTTTCTGCGTTTGAAACTTTGTCGGGTTGGGCGTAAATCCTTCCCTTTCGATTTCCTGCTTTTTCTCATCCAGCCTCCGCTGTGCCCAGTACTCCGCTTCGGTCACACCCGTTCTGGATGGTGACAACAAATCGATCTGATGCAGAAATTCGCGTTGGCATAAATCCATGAGGGATTTCTGCAGATGCTTTAGGTACTCGTTTGTTACATGGTGCTTGTACCCTGCCTTGCAGTCGATGGGTCGCTCCATGAAGGGCTGCTGGGGCACATCCAGTTTTCGCAAACTGTTGATTACGATATGTACATGAATGTTGCCGCTGCCATTGTGCCCGTCCATGTGCGTACAGACCAAAGCCTGATGCCCCGGAAAATTTGCTTTTGCGTATTCCAGCCCAATCTCCTGTGCCCGTTTCCCCGTCAAACAATTTTCTGTGCTGTCCCGTGGATCAAAGCTGATGATGTAATGGTGGCTTTTGATTTCATTCTTGTTTTTGTTCTTCTGGTATTCGCGGTTCAGTTGCTGGCAGGCCGCATCGAAAGAATAGGGTTCACAGTTCAGACCATCCAGATAAAACTCATCTCGCATGATGCGATTTCCGTTCTGGTCAAGGATCGGAGTTTTCCGAAACTCGTCATGCTTGAAAATCAGGTACTCCAGCGCAGCACCATAGTTGGAACTCTTACTTGCGATGTGCTTTAAGATTGCCATAGTTCTTTCCTGCCATTTCTGCGACCTGCTCCCGCATTTCAAAAATGCAGGAAATCGCATGGTTGATGTTTTCGAGCATAGCGCGCGACTGGATACCGCCGCTGTTGAAGAACGCCGCGATCTGGTTCAGGTTATTCCCGATGGCGGCAAACTCCCGTGTGATTGCTTCGATCTCGTCCGGGTGGACATAGAACACATACGAGGTATTCACGCGGCCTTTCATCAGCATCTGCGCTGCAAATTCAGAGAGGGTCATTCCGGCATCTTCTGCCTGCTGGTGTAAAAGTTCATGTACTACTTCTGTAACTCGTGCGGAGATTACTTTTGTCTTTACGATAGATTTCACTTTTTTCTTCGTTCGTGGCATGGGGTCTCCTTTCCAAAATCAAGAGTTTGATTTTCCCGGCAGTGTGTCTGCACTCCGGCTGTGACCTGCTGCGGCAGGCCACCAACAGGCAAAATCATGTGATTTTGCACGATGTGAGGGTATGGGGAGCGCAATCCCCATCAAGATGCCGCCGTAGAGAAACCGCCCGTAGGAGCGGTTTCGTATACAAAGGCGAATCTTGCTCTTAACTACCGTCCACTCTGTCCCAGCCCGTTCCTGCCCGATTTTCTCCGGCGTATTTTCCGGTAAGACGCGCAGAATGCACATTCCGTACCAGAGGTATCCTGCTGGGGTGGCTCATGCGATTTTCAAGGTGCGATGTAGCTTTGTAAGGAATTTGAGATTTTCGGAAGTAAAGCCACTACGAATAGCGCAAAATTTGAAAGTAGTTCCTACACCCTATACAAACTTAAAGAGGTGTTTTTAAACGGGGGCTTTTGAAAGTTCAAAGAAAATTCATTTTTCCAACGTTCCCCTCTACCTATAACATTCTAAAAGGGGTGTTTGGCAACCAGTTTTTCAAATTTTGTCGAACTGCCTGATTTTAGAACATAGATTTTGTTTATTTTCCACTCATAAAACTAGAGGAAAGCCGTTTCACAAAAGATTTTGAAAACCCCTACACTAATAGGAATCCACAGGGTCGTTTTGGAATACAGTTTTGAAAAATTTACAATTTTAGAAAAAAGAAAAAAGGCAAGGCTCGCCTATCGAACCTTACCGTCATCCATAGAGATATCTTATAAATCAAAAATCTTGCAGCAGACAAATTTCGTGTCTGCTCATCGCGAGCATATTGCTATTTTTACATTGTGTAACTGTTACCGATGTTCATGCACTGAAATTTTTTAGATTACAGCAGTGCAGTTTCTATCAGCCTATTGCTTTTCTCTTCTTCCAGATGTATAATTCAGACAAACCAATTCGATTTATAGGTTTTGTCAGGAGGTTTTCTCATGGCAAAAGATCGTATTGAAAGCAAGTATGTCACTGTGGCTCCCGGTGTGGAGTTACATGTCTTGGAAAAAGGCGAAGGTAAACCGTTGGTCTTCATTCCCGGCCTGACCTTCTCCGGTGAGATTTTCAAGAACCAGCTGGAGTATTTCTCCTCTAAGTATCGTGTCATTGCTATCGATCCTCGCGGCCAAGGCTATTCTGCCAAAACCGTAGATGGCAACGACTACCTGACTCACGGCCGCGATGTAGCAGGTCTGATTGATGCATTGGGTCTCGAAGATATTGTCCTGATTGGCTGGAGCACGGGCAACCTTGACACATGGAGCTATGTGCAGCAGTTCGGCAAAGACAAGCTGCGCGGCGTTGTGACTATCGATATGTCTCCGCTCCCGCTCTCCCCTGACCCGAAGTGGTGGACTGAGGGCACGATTGAAGAGCTGTCTCAGGTCGCCACACAGGTATTGACCTCTTCGCAGGGATGCCGCGAGTTCTTCAGCGAGTATGCGACTGGTGTCATGATCCAGCATAAGATGAAGCCTGATGAGCTGGAGTATCTGCTGGATATTTCCGGCCGCACACCATACTGGATCTGCCGTCAGCTGTTCTGCGACGCTGTGTTCTCCAACTATCTGGAGACCGCAAAAGATGTCGGTGCAACGATGCCTAGCTTGATGTTCATTGCAGAACACTGGCAGGACATTGCAAAGCCCTTTGTCGAAGCACAGCTTCCCGGTTACGGCACCTACGTCATGGGCGGTCACCTGATGTTCTATGAGTACCCCGAAAAATGGAACCGTGTTCTGGAAGACTTTTTGAATAAGCTATAATGTGATTTCAGCCGCCTGTGGTTCATTCTGCAGGCGGTTTTTTTGTGTAATCTCCGGGAGTTCACACAATGACCTCAAGCATTGGGTGATGCTTCTTTCCCGCTCCCTCTGCGGCATCCGTGTCAGGACGATTTGCTGAATGCTTTCTTCATCTTTTCTTTTGCTTCATCCGGCACGTCGATCAGTCCGAACCGATAGAACATTCCGTATATATAGGTCACACCCCGGATATCGCCCAGCGCTTTCGGTCGTTCAACTACTTCTCCTACCTTTTTAATATTGCCTAGAGCCAGCAGCACAGAACTCCACGCCAGACTTTTACTCTTCTCTCTGCGATCGATCCACAGTTCCTTTGTGTATTGCCCATTCCGGCCCTTTCGTATTTCATAGGTAAAGGGTAAACCCGAGTATGTTTTGAAGCGCACACCAACATAAAGAAGAAACACCTCCCACAGGTGCTCCTCTGTCGGATCAGTCCTCCATCGCTTCATCGCCCTGTATCTCCGCTGCCGCTCTGCTCCTACGCTGATTTTCTCTTTATCTGCTGCGCTTGGGAAGTACACGCCTTTTTCATAAGGCAGGTACGATGTGACGGAGGCTTTGGAAAGCTTAAGAACTGCTGCAGTTGTTAGTGTGGCGGTTTTGTAGTCTTGTGTTTTTCACTTTCTTCGCCGCATTCGATTCATACACTCCAGCTGTGATGAGCAGCTTTCTCACTTTGATGGGGTTTAGAGCTAGCGCATCTGCGATGGATTGGAGGGAGCAGTCCTCCTCATAAAGCGCCACAGCCGCATCCATCTGCTCTTTCAGATTCTTGCCGGCATCATACTCCGGCTTTAGCTTCTTTCGACCGCCACCTGGCTTCCGAGATTTATCTGCTCTTTTTTCCCCCATGATTATTCATGCAGCTCCAGCGGCAGTCCGTCCGGGTCATGGAAGAAAGTCATCTTCTTGCCGGTATAGTCATCCACACGGATTGGCTCACATTCTATACCTAATTCTCCCAGCTCTTTCACTGTCTGTTCCACGCTATCAACGCAGAACGCAAGGTGACGCAGCCCACAGGCCTCCGGGCGGTTCACACGCTTCGGAGGATTTTCCTCGGCGAAAATCTCCAGCTCTGTGTTTTCGTTAACACGCAGATCCAGTTTCCAGTCCTTACGCTCCGGGCGGTAGTTTTCTCTGATTACAGAGAATCCCAGCTTGTTCACATAGAACTCCTTGGCGGCTTCGTAGTCAGATACGATGATTGCAATATGATGTATTTTTGATAAATTCATTCTCTCGCACTCCGTTTATTTCCGTTATAAACTATATGACAGCCTTCAAAAATTACCGTGTGTGCCTCGGCTCCGGGGAGAGCCGGTGTTCTACACACGGCATTTATTTTTTCTTGGGTTCTTGTTTTATTTCAGTTTTTCAAGGATTTCATCAGCACTCATGCCCTCGGCAAGCAATTTCTTCAGAACGGATTCCGCTTCTGCTTTCTTTGCTTCTTCTGCAGCCTTGGCATCTGCCTTTGCCTTCTTTGCTTCCAGATTGGCCACTTCTTTTTCGGCCTTCTTCAAAGCAGACTTTTTCGCTTTCAGATCAGCCTTCAAAGTGTCAATGTTTGCAGTGATAGATGCGATTTCAGTATTCAGAGACGCAATAGTCTCCTGCTTCTCTGCAATCTGGGATGCGTAGTCTTTGGTGATATTGGTTTTGGGACGGTTTTTGCTGCCTTTCGTTCTGGGCATAAGATGTATACCTCATTTCTGTGTTTGTATCATTATCCGTAACTTAATCACATCAATAGATCCATAAAAATCACAATTCCTGTATTATTTCCAAAAGCGCATGTCGTATTTTCTTAAAACTAATAGGATAGTCTCTTGGTGCAACAGCTTCTACAACCGGCATAAGTTTTGTGGGATCTTTTATATCTTTTTTTCTGTCAATTAGTAACGACTTATTTGTTCTTGCCGCTCCTTGTAGTCCATAATTATTAAAATAAACCTCTTTTGTTTTATCGTTGGCAATAAGGTCCATCTCTAGGCAATACTGCATTGAAAGCAGTCCATACCCTTTTACAAACTCAAAAAACTGCGAATAGGATTTTCCCAAATAAGTTCTAAGCTCATTTTTCTTTGCATCCGTATTAAAAAGAAATTCAATCACCTTATTTCTAGACACTTCTCCACTATACTCTGGTAAAAAAGTCTCTGTTGCTCGACTTGCATCCAAACGCTCATTTTTATAAGGCGTAAAAAAATCCTTATCCACAACTGCACAAAATGGAATCTCCAAATCATGTAAAAGAAAAAACGGATACCTAATATTTTTTACTCCATCAAGATTCACTATGCTAACGTAATACAACTTATTTGTCGGACTTTGGTTTAATAGTTTCTCTATAACTTGTGCATCTGTCGTGCTTTCCGTTAATATAACGAACCTTGCAAAAAAGAAATCGCTATTTCGATACCTAAAAAAGTTATAGTGCTTCAATTCCTGAATATCATGATCAACCCAAAATGTTGAAGGTAATTGCTTCGCCTCTGAACGAAATCCACGCTTATCATCCTTTACCTTGCGTACCAATACAATATCATCATGGCTTAACGCATCAACTATTACTGTACTGTGCGTCGCAAATACAGCTTGCGTTTCACTCGTCTGTCTCGCATTTTTCAATGAATTAATCAACATTTTTTGGGCTTGGGGATGCAGATTTGTTTCAGGTTCCTCTATTCCAAGTATAATTGATGTATTTCTAAGTTGAGCAAGCATTCGATGTAACGCAATTACAGTTAAACTTTTTATTCCACTTCCATATTCTGACACAGAAAGTGGCTGTGATCCATCCGGATTCAAAATTTCTAATCCGAGTTTATTTAGAAATATCTTATAATCAATTGCCTCTTTAAAATTAAACTGATAATCTCCTAAATCATCATACATATTCAGGGTCGTCAAATCCTTTGCCAACTTCGGAAGTACTCTATCAACAACCGTATCACCAGCCTTTATAATTTTAGGCGACAACCTATCACTATTTTTTGTATAGTTCTCAAGATATTGCATTATAAGTCTAGAAAACACAGAATGTCCATCCCACTCAATATCTCTTGAGCTACGATTAGCAGGAATATATACAAAGTCTATATCCTGTTTTATTTCTTCAAGTTTATCCGAGTCAAATCCTGAAAGCTCTCCATCTTTCTCAATATAAAGACGCCGACCTCCATTTGATTGGCTATAATTATATGTAAACTTTAAATGCAGTTCCTGATCTGCCCCCACAAATTCCCTATAGATATCCTTTGATGGTAAATCAGAAAAATCAACCCTAATTTTCGTTACAGTCCTTGGCGCATAACGATGTACCCCATTAGTAAAATCAGCTTCTTCAAATTCATAATTAAATACGCTATTCAATGCTCTAAGAATTGCTGTTTTTCCGGAGTTATTTTCTCCAACCAAGGCTGTTAGTTCATTGAAATGAATTGAACATTTTTTAATTGCTCTAAAGTTTTCTATCTCCACACTTTTAAGTTTCATAAATCCACCTCAAGCCCTGATTTTCTTTCACATCTTCGCCGATCATCGACCATTGCCTGCTGCTCACCACGAAGAGGTGTGCGATGTTTCGAGTAGCGTAGGGAGCTTCCGCTCCCAGTATATCACAATTCCATCTCTTTTTACAGATGCTTTCTTACCTTCATAATCCCGTAGTATATCAGTCCGCCGAGCGCTCCACCTACTGTGTTATAAAAGATATCTGATAGTTGGAATGTTCCTAGCCGTAGTAGAAGCTGCAGCATCTCAATACTTACCGAAAAGATAAGTGCTATCTTTCCGCTATACCACAATATCTTCTTCCAGCCGTTTCCAATCTTCTCTCCGAATGTCCACGCCACTACTGCTGAGAACGGTACCATCATAATCACGTTCTCGATGCACTCGGTTGTCAGCTGCCTCTCGCCATTCGCTGTCTCCCAGATGCCCCAACCGCCCATGACATCGGATAAAGGATTCATCCACAGATTCCGGTTTAACAGAGTTCGGAACAGAATAAGTGAGGTCACAAAAGCTAAGAAAAACAGTCTCCGAAAGAACACACTCTCTTTAAATTTCTGATACCAGGTCACCACGGCACTCTTCCAGCCCTTGCCGGCGTCTTGAGGCTCATACGCATACAGGTAGAAAAGCATTGCTAGAAAGGACAGCAAGATTGAAAATCCAAATGGCTCATACAGAGCAGTCAGGATATTTGTGAGAATTTTTGCCAATACTTTTATTATTTCCATTACAGATCACTGAACAAGTCAGCCTTGTACACACCGTTTTCCAGCATCTTCTTGAAGCTGTCCTTTACAGCTGCGACATCCTCATGATAGGTCATTCCGTACCAAGTATCGTTCGTTTTCAAAACCTTCACAGACATCTTGCCCTGCTCCAATAATTCTCCAATAAAGATGGGGATCAGGTACTCTGCTTTCAGAGGATTCCCCGGGACTTCCTTCTCGAAGAACTCTTTGAAGCCTTCTTCCAATACATCCAAAAACTCCGGTGTTAATCCCCACATATTCATGGAAACCAGAGAATTAACGTCAATCACTTTTCCATCTGCCTCGGCTCCATTTGCAGTCTTGACGATGTTCTTGGTTTCCACAACCTCAGTCAGATTGTTCTGATCATCCATCTTGCAGATGCCACGGGTCACACCGCCATTATCAGACAACGTGTTCTTCAGCACAAAGCCTGCCATGCAGGACTTGCCACCATTCACCAGATACTCATGTACGGTTTTGAAACCTTCCTTTCCGTAGTAATCGTCTGCATTGATCACAATGAACGGGGTATCAATCACATTTTTAGCAGCAAGCACGGCCTGACCCGTCCCCCAAGGCTTTGTACGTCCTTCCGGCAGCGTTCCCGGAATGTCGTTGATATCCTGGAAAGCGTAGTCTACGGTTACGTTGTGAGAGGAGCAAATGGAGGCAATGCGATCACCAATGACCTCTTTGAACTCCTTCTCGATATCCTTACGGATGATAAATACCACATGATTGAAGCCTGCTTCGATTGCATCATGGATGGAATAGTCCATGATGATGTGATTAGAAGCATCCACCGGTTCCAGTTGCTTAATACCCGTTCCAAATCGGCTGCCGATTCCGGCGGCCATGATAAGTAATGTTGTTTTCATCTTATTCTTTTCTCTCTTTCGTCTCTCTAAAATCACAAGACCATAAATTATTTTTTGTTACCGAGTTCTTCCATGTATTTTTTAGCATCCTTCATAAAGCTGACTGCAATCATTACGATTACCGCACCAATCGGGAATGCTGCAACAATACTCACTGACTGAAGATTGTTCATAGAGCTTTCTGCAAACAGCAAAGCAATCGGAAGCAAGATAAGCAGAATACACCACATCAACTGAATGCCTTTATTCGGTTGCTCACCATCCTCTAGTGTGTGATAGCTGTAGCAGGATGCTGTCAGTGCAATAGAATCAAAAGAAGTCGCATAGAAAGCGATCATCGTTAGCAGAACAGCTACCATAATAACAGGTGCACCCGGCATCGTCTTAATGATAGATACGATCATCCCGTACAGGTCACCGCTCTCCAGATACTGTGCAATAAAGTCAGCTTTTCCAGTCACCTGCATTCCCATAGAGTAGTTACCCAGTACAATAAAGCTCGTCAATGTGGAGCCAACACCAAATATATAGCCGCCAAGAATCGTCTGGCGTACTGTTCTACCGCGAGAAATACTGCCGATAAAGAACGGAGCCGCCACACACCAAACCATCCAATAAGCCCAATAGTAGATTGTCCAATTCTGTGGGAAATTCGATGTGCGGAGCGGATCAGTAAACGTAGACAGATCAACAAAGTTCTGTACCATTCGGCCAAAAGAAGAAAAACCAGTTTCAATAATGTACCGTGTCTCTCCACCAAACAACAGCACAAAAGCAATCAGACCAAAGAACATATAAATACAGATATTGGCCAGCTTGCTGATTCCCTTAAATCCATGCAGCAAAGAATATGTATATACCGCACAGGTAATCAGAAGAATAATAATGTTGATTACAGTACGACTTACAGCAACATGGAACAGCTCGCTAATAATCGTTGCCATCAGTGGTGTTGCCACGCTAAATGTTGTAGCAGTGCCGGCAAGAAGTGCAAACACAGCTAACAGGTCAATAATGCGACCTGCCCAGCCATCGGTATGCTTTCCAAGGATCGGACGGCAAGCCTCTGAATACTTCTGACGGTTTCTTTTTCTTACATGAAGCATAAAGCCAAATGCAACGGCCAGTACCAGATAGAATCCCCATGGAATAAAACTCCAATGGAACAGAGGATATACGCCTGCCCAATCCTGAATACTCCCCATCTCTGCCAGATGTGGATCAGTTGCATACAATACCCATTCTGAGAACGAATAGAACAGAATATCTGCAGCAAGCCCACAGGTAAACATCATGGAACCCCATGCAAAGAAGGAATACTTCGGCTTTTCATTCTGCTCGCCAAGGACGATATTACCATATTTAGAACCAGCAATATACAGAGAAAGGATAAAAATCCCCAATCCAATTACTAAGTAATATGTACCAAAAGTATCACCAAAGAAAAAACGAATCTGGCTCAATACAGCATTCGATTGTTCCGGTACAAAAAAGAATAGAACACAAAATGCAATCACGATTGCCAAAGGCACCAGTGTTATCATCCAGTCTATTTTTCCATGTTCTTTTTTCGTATTCATTTACTTTTCCTCCACATATTTTTTGTAGCTGGCATCCAGAGCAATTAGCTCGCTCAGATTGTCCACTTCTATAATATCGTCCCTGTTCATAGGACGGATACCCAATTTGAAGTCATGGGAATGACAAAACATTGCTACATCATCCCAATATATCTGCCGATTTTGTTTTTCTTCAAATTCTACTTCCAAGAAATGTTTCAATTTTCGACCATCTTCCGCTGTCCATCGGGAAATGCTATACAGTTGCCAGCCACCCTTGCCTCCAGTCCGGCTGCAAGAGGTCACAATTCCCTCTTTTACAGTCTGAAGCCATTCATCAGTTTCATCGTCTGTCCAAACGCTGTTATACCCTGAGCGTTCAAATTCTGGCGAAAGAATCTCAGGATTATAAACAATCTGATCTCCATCCATAATAATCGCATTTTCTATATGATCTCGCGCAACATAGAGTGACGAAATATTATTGCATGTATCATAATATGGATTTTCAATAAGCTCGACTCCTGGATACTCCTGCTCCAGTTTCTCAAATTGCTCTTTCAAATATCCTACCACTACATAGATTTCATTGATTCCGTTCTTGTGTAAACCCTCAATCACCGTATCAATCATGCGAATTCCGTTCACACGAACTAGCGGTTTCGGAGTGGTCAGCGTAATTGGGTGCATTCGATTACCCAGTCCTGCCGCCATGATGATTGCTCTTTCTACTTTGTGCATTTAGTTATCCTCCCTTTCTTTTTGCTTCTTTAATTCATCTTGAACGATTCTATAGTATTCTTTGGCATACCGATACTGACGCAGCGAATATTCACCAAATTCCACGCCCAAGTTTCGCTTATACTCACACCAGTTGCTCCACAACAATCCACACGCCGCAATGTAACAATAAATTTTAATTCTGGTTGCATCATCACATCCTTCCGTAAAATATGCAGCTATCAACCGATCTACCTGTCGTTTATTATAGAGCGAATAAATACAGAACATTGCAACATCAACATGGGGGTCCTGCATTCCTGCATACTCCCAGTCGATCAGTCTAATTTCCTCTTGACCGTCCTTCTCAATAAAGAGGAAATTATCTGGCACAGCATCAATATGCGTCAGAACCTTCTCAGATACATACGCATCTATATATTCTTTTAATGAAAGAATATTTGCTTTCGTCTTTGCGTAGTCCTTGTAAACAGAAGGCATCCCATCCCATAGAGACTCATAAAATTCCATTTGCCCAAAGATGTCAAACTCATGGTTTACTTTCAACTTCATTTCATGGAAATTTCTTAACCTCTTCATGCACTTTTTAACATCTTCGTAATTTAACGGATCACATACTCTGGCTCCTTCCAGAAACTCCGTAATTTTATACCCGTTTTCAGGATTAATATAAGCAATATCATCGCAGATTTTTTTGCCATCTATTGTGTGATATACTTCTGCTTCCTGTCTGCGATTGATTAACTGATCTGTTCCTTCGCCCGGAATTCGCATGATATATTTTTTTTCTTTGCAGGTAAACAGGAAAGAACGATTCGTCATTCCTTTTTTCAAAACTGTAATATCAGTAACGTCATTTGCATCCGCATTCAGCGCCTTACATATCACTTGAATTGCGTCTGTCTTCAGCTGGCTTGAATCGCTGTCAATTTCCCTGAGTTGCTCATAAGTATTGATTTCAACAACATCTGTTGAATGCACTACGCGCGCTGCCACCATCATTCGATCTTTATGATATAGAGCTTCTTCCCAGAATGAACCGTCGTATCTTTGGTTCTTGCACAGTTCCGCTACTCGCTTTTCTACTACATCTGCATCCTCCTTAATCAGATAACAAATTCCAATCATCGCATTACCGCCAGATGCCTCCGGCACAGTGACAAGTTCCATTTTCCGATTGACACGGACATTGCTTTCATTGTCTACAAGATCACTGACCATATACCATGAATATAGTTCGTGCCGATGGAAAGGATTACGATCGCACCATATATCACAAGGAACAATATAAGAATTTTCCAAATGCTCCTTCACCAATATCAGTGAATGGAGGTTGTTCTTGGACGCATATTCAGAATTAACAACGAGTTCCACTCCATACTCATCAATCAGGTATTCGTACTTTTCCTTCATGAAGCCCACTACTACATAGATTTCCTTGATTCCAACTTCATGAAGCTGCTTGATAATACGTTCAATAAGCGGTTCTCCATTGACTTCGAGCAGTCCTTTTGGCATTTCTGTATTAATAGGAACCATCCGCATTCCAAATCCTGCTGCTAAAATAATAGCCCTCTGCGGAGTTTTTTCTTTGAATTCTGTAATCGCTTTCATCGTTGGACGGATCGAATCATCTAAATAATCCATCTTAATAAGCTCTTTTAATGAGCGATTCACCACACCGAGCGAATGCCCTGACACTTCTGCTAAAATTCGTTGATTAATAAAAGGTTCTAGCAAAAGCGCATTTAAAACATCCGATTCTTGTTTATTCATGAACGTCTCCTTTTCTCATTTCGTGAACATAAATTTTTTAGAAAACCCGGGGAATTTGCACCGGGTTCATTTTTTTAGCAAAACTCACAATTGACCTAAATAACTTCTATTTTTAACAAGCTGTACAAAGTTATCTTCTTTGCAATTCTCAGTAAATAAAGCATTTGCAGCGTTAATCATCTTTATAGCCAACTCGATTGACTCATTAGTAAGCTCATTGAATCTTTCCAAATTCATGGTGTCGCATTTCGTATTATTATATGACAAACTCGACAATTTTCCCCTGCAACGCTTCAAAATCACATTAATCAATCCAAGCCGATCACAACAAATATGATAATACAATTTTTGATAATTATACGCTGTTTTTAAATAATCATCACTCCAGCCATATACCACTTTCATTGTATTCGCTAATGATGCACATTTGTAGTAATCAGAAAAACAACTTGTGACGTAGCCACTTGTATGTCCCTTCTTCCTAAGCACCATCATGTCTAGTGCATGTTCTACCGCCTCATGCATTCCTGCATGCCCATCTGTCAATTGATTAATTAGCGGATGCAAGGTAGAATCTAGGGCAAAGTGACAAATGAATCCGCAGAGTATTGAGAAATCTTTATCGTCATGGCAATTATGGGCTAGTCTGATCAAAAATTCTCCGCATTTCTTTTCATGCATAATTGCTCCACGTTTGTTTATCCCATGTCGGAAATAACGAGGAAAAATAAACCTATACGACATATATGCATCAGGCGCCATTACTCCATACTGAAACACACTTTCATCGATTCTTGTTATTATTTTTTCATCTAATCGCCTTAGAACCCTAGTCGCCATCTCGTTATGTAATACTATATCTGGCATTATCTTTCCTCTTTATCAAACTAATAATTCAATACACAGCTTTTACTTCCGTCTTATCATCCCGCAAACTGCTTTCCACATTTCATTCTTAGAAGCACACCAATATAAGAGTGCACAAAGGCAATATAGAATTCCACCAATCAGGATTTTAACAACTAGCGAAAATACACCTGTGTCTAATACCTTTCCTATGAACGCTGTAAGAGTTTGCTTGTTTTTGAGTGGCATAATGTAATTCCTCTGTTTTCACGGTTCCTGATTACATTCTACCTCCTTAGCAGTCCGCTTGTCCGGCCTTTAAGTAACCTGACTTAAAGGGATAACCACATTCCTCAATTTTATTCACCCATATTGGTAATACCATTTTCATTCTTCCTATCAATCCGTTCTACATGAAAAGGACATTATAATATGTTCCTTTTTCCTCCATTTCACTCATTTGGTCTTCGTTAAATTTCCAAGATAATTTATGAAACGCAGTCATTTCCTTAGTTGCATTCCATACTCTTTCATCATATTTTTCTGTAAAACGAAGAAGTAAGATGTGTGGTATAGAACTACTTACCGGAATTACTTTCATCCATTCCTCTGGATATGCTTCCAATGCAAGTTCTATAAAATCATGAATCAAAAAGTAATCCACAAGTTTTTCATTATATTTCCAGTATTCGTATAATAGTTCCTTTGTCAGTGACACAATTGGATGATTTGTGCATGCAGTTATAAACCAACTAGAAGTCCTCTGTGCATGAGCGTCTAGTCCTGGCTTCATAATCTGATATATAAAGAAATCCGAATCCCATACATATGAGGGAATATTTTTTCCACTACAGAAAACCGTTGCATCAATCCATGTTCCACCATAATGTTCAAGGAGTTCCAAGCGCAAAAAGTCAGTCATGTGCGTGCGTGTAATCATACCCGAATCAATCTTTTTTTGAATATAATCCGGAAATGTTACCCATTCTCGATAATTCTCGTTTGTTAGAAGCACAATCTCTCTGTCCTCTAGATTGTCTTTTAACGACTGGTAACATTTTTTTACAATTAAAGGAGCGTCTTCCATTCCTTGCAACCAACACACCCACACTCTATTACTGTGTTCTCGTGGAAGCATAGATCTATCCGAATCATTTTTCTTGAAATCAGATATAAACGTTTTATACTGTCTGCGAAGCCTCCCAACAACTTTGTTACTAACCGATTCACGCACTATCTCAAGTGATTTTTTTGATGTTCCTTCGACGACAGTCAGAAGTAAAGCGTGAAAAAGGACATGAGATTGTGCATATTCCTTCAGCACCTTTTTACCGTTTACTTTTTTAAAAAGACTTCCAAAAGAACTCATAATTATACTTCCTCTACTCCGTGAATATTTCGATTATCTTGTGAAGGCGGGGTTCTCCAATCTCCATAATATGCCGTCAGATATGTATTATAATCAGCTGGGCCAACTACCATTACATCTTCAAATTGATATTTTTTCCGTTTCCGTAAACTTCCCTTTTTACAATTCCCTCTATTCCCCAGTCCCCTTGAAATGATGCAACTTCATCAGCAGTATCATAAGGAATCGAACTTAACAGTCTTTGATACTTTTCTCCCTGCTTAATACTATCCAGTCTATTCTCGATCTTTGTAATCTTAGCAAGACCAATAATAGCCTTCTGATACCAAGGACGCTTTCTTTTCAGGTTAACAACTTTGCTAAAATTAGCCAATTGACACATTCCTCTTCTATATACAAAGCGCAAATGAAAAATTTGTTTGCCAATTTTAGTCCTCGGTGCTCCATCTATGGCGTTAATATCTATCCATGCTCCCGTTTCTAAAACTTCACCAGCAGTATTTAAAGTAAAATCCTTCTTCTTACTACAAAGTTTAGAACAAACCGTAACATGCGAATCACCGTCTTTATACGAACTCGCATATAAGTCATCTGGAAGAACTTTATCAGCAATCTCGAAAAATTTCTCGTAGTCAGGACGAGGCATTGCAACGTCAACATCGTCATCCCACGGAATAAAGCCTTGATGACGCACTGCTCCTAGGAATGAACCATATATAATAAAATAGCGCAAATTGTTTTCTTCGCAAATTTTAATAAATGTCTTTAATATTTTTAAATCCTCTTCTTTAAGTTTGTTCAATTTATGATCATCTTTATGTAATTCGTTAAACATAGCATTATTTTCCATCTTACTTTTCCTCCATCTGCTGTGCGATATCAGCGTCCACGATTTCCTCGTCAGTCTTGTGCTTCAGCGGCTCTTTACTTACGTTCTTCGTTGCAAGCACGGCCGAACCGGTTCCCCAAGGTTTTGTACGGCCTTCCGGAAGTTCTCCAAGAATATTGTTGATGTTCTGGAAAGCGTAGTCCACAGTTACGTTATGAGAAGAGCAAATAGCGGCAATGCGATCACCGATGACTTCTTTGAACTCTTTCTCGATATCCTTACGGATGGTAAATACTACATGGTTGAAACCAGCTACAAGCGCATCATGGATCGAGCAGTCCATGATGATATGGTTCGCATCATCCACTGGCTCCAACTGTTTAATTCTCGTTCCGAAACGGCTGCCAATACCGGCGGCCATGATAAGTAATGTTGTTTTCATCCTCTCTCCTTACTGCGTTCTTTCCGCCTTATTTGGATACGCCTTTAAGTAGTACTTATGGTGCTATTCTTACCAACCCTCCCTATCAAAATTTAAAGGTATCCTTCAGTCCCAGCCACTTCTGGTCCTTATCGCTCAGGTTCAGTGCAGTACCATCTTCCAGCGCATAGCCTTCCGCACTTGCGCTGCCCTTGTATTCACCCTTCAGTTGCGGCCACTCAATGCCGATCTCCGGGTCATTCCAGGCCATGCCGCCCTCATCATTCGGATGCCAAAAGTCGTTAACCTTGTAGCAGAACTCTGCTTCATCACTCAGGACTAGGAAGCCATGTGCAAAACCTTCCGGGATAAGGAACTGCTTCTTATTCTCAGCAGACAGAGTCACCCCATACCACTTTCCGTAGGTTTCGGAGTTACTTCTCAGGTCAACTGCAACATCGAACACAGTGCCACGCACTGCACGAACCAGCTTGCACTGCGGATACTGCTTCTGGAAATGCAAACCACGCAGCACGCCCTTCGTGGACATGGACTGATTATCCTGTACAAAATGAATGTCGATGCCTGCTTCCTTCATATCTTTTTCATTGTAGGTTTCCATAAAATAGCCACGGACATCACCGTAAACAGCAGGCTCGATCACGCAAAGCCCCTCGATGCCGCCTACATTTTTCTCAACCTTAATTTGTCCCATTTTCTTTATTCCTCGATCTCTTTCAGGTAACGGCTCAGTGCATCCTGCCAGGTCGGAAGCGGCGTGAATCCAGCTTCCACTAGCTTGCTCTTGTCCAACCGGCTGTTGAACGGACGAGCTGCCTTGCTCAGACCATACTCCGCCGTAGTCACCGGCAGTACTTCCGTCTTATAGCCAGCCTGACGGTAGATTTCTTTCGTGAAGTCATACCAGCTGATATAACCGCCCTCGTTGGTCGCATGGTAGTAGCCATACTTCTCGGTTTCATTCATATCAACGAGCAGTCGAGCTAAATCATATGTATAGGTCGGTGTGCCGATCTGGTCATTGACCACACGGACAGTGTCATGTGTCTTACCAACATTCAGCATTTAGGTTGCTACGCTCTATCAATGATTGTAGTAATTTTTCTGCCAGCCACTACTACCTACTACAGCTACATTCATCAATTGTTATTGTGCGGAAGAATATCCCAATAATACTTTTCAACTTCTTCCACTTCATTAAAAATCGTATAATTCTTTCGGTTTTCTGCGATTCGTCTTTTTGCTAGTTCCTCTGTCCACCCTATTATTTTAGCTGGGTTTCCGCCTACGATAGCGCCTTTAGGAACATCTTTGGTGACCACACTACCACCAGCTACAATTGCACCTTCTCCAATCACCACACCAGGCATAATTTTTGAGAAGCCACCAATGCACACATTATCCTCAATAGTAATCGTATCAAAGTGCGGATAAAATTTTCCCAAGTCACTGTATTTTTGGTTAAGTGCATGGTAGAAAATATCGTGAGTTACAAACTCCACAGAAACAGCAATAATAACATTGTTCCCAATAGATATCAGGTAAGGATCAGACGGCACCCCCCCCCACAGATGAACGTTGTCTCCTATATGATGGAAAATGTGTTTTTCTCGAAGATAGTCTCCTCTCCATTTAGCCGACTTCTTTTTATAAATAGTCTTAAACAGAATATTTATAATTCGATATTCTTTTCTCTTCTTTGCAATATTCAATGTTTGTTCCTCCAATAGCAACTCATTTATTCGGCATCATTTAACAGCAAGGCAGTCTTTCTCTCTATAACATTCGAAAGTATTCAATATAGCACTTTTAATAAAAGCATTCGTCAAATCGAGCCCTTAATCTTTCTTTTTATTGTCCCCATCACTGTCCGAATCAATTTAATTTTCGATATTTCCTTAGATGCTTCGACTAATTTTTTAATACTATATTGTGGAATCAGATTGCAACCTACTATTCTCATTCCAACTATTTTTCCACTCATTGTCGTCTGCATATTATAATGGTTTGGTTGAATGTATTTCAAATCATTCATTTTTGTATAATTCTCTAAATAAACATATCCTTTATTACTTGCTTCTATTAATAAATCTCTTCCTGCTTTACTTCTTGCAAAAATTATATTTTGCCCTTCTCCCTCTGTAAATTCCGGTCTTTGGTTTTGATCCAAATTCCACAAATCGCCACAGGATATATCCGCATACATTCCCACGCCATTCACACAGAACTTGCACATTTTCCTTATATTACGTCCTAATATTTGATTCCATGAATCAATGTAGTCCATGTGTCTTTCCGACTTATCCTTAAGCGTCACTGTAGCTTTACCAGGCCACCCATTTCCTCTATAGCGAACACTCTCAATCTGATCTGCCTGTACTCCCAAATTTTCTGCCAATTTTAATGTTGCATTTTTGCTTGGCGCTCCAGCACAGAAAAATGTCATAGTATACTTAATGCATTTTTTCATCTTCTCATCAAGATTTGTATAATTAATAAGAGCTTCTATATCACATGGCTTCCCTATCACCACATATTTCTTATCGTAGTCGATAATTTTCAAAATAGTATCATATGTAATTCCAGTTATATAACGAGAAGACGCACATGAAATAATCTGTTCTCTCTTTTCATTAGCATAAAGTCTTAACTTACAAGGATCATCCGGTGATGGCCCAATTTGAATTACGGCATCACATCTTCCCGTTTCTACAAGAAAGCAAGCCATTGCGGTAATAACTCCGCCCGAGGCAGCTTCATATCTTATTTTATCATCTAGGGACCAGCCTTTATAAATTCCAAAACTAGGTCCCCATAACTCTTTATCCTGTCGCTTGTTATAATTAATTCCATTTACTGGGCATATTTTTTCACACAGCTCAACTTGATCCTCAGTCAAAGACAATGGATAAGAAAATCCATTATAATCCACATATTGAACATCTTTAGCCGCTTTACACAAGCCGCATCCAGAACAATATTCTGTATAATATTTACTTTTCTTTTCTATACTCATTTTCCTAGTCATTGAACATCCTCATATATTATCAACTCGGTTATATGTCAGTTTTCCCTAAACATGCCATATCCTTTTTCAACACGCCAAGTTTTTCTTTTGTTATCTTGCTCGCATTTTTCGCTGCTTCTGCAAGTGTTTTATACTCTCTTATATAAGTTAGCGTCTGTTCCAATGCAACCTCGGTATCTAATTCCCTAGCTTCGATCGTATAATCATAATGCAAATTGCCAAACATTGTTTTAAATTTTTTACTATATGCAAATGGAATTGTTGCTACTCCAGCAGAAAGTGCGCCTATTGTAGCATGCATCCGCGCACCGATAAACACATCCATATTTGCTATATAACTTTTGGCCTCAATCGGATTTTCAAACGCTGGAGCACAAAGAACTCGTTCATCATTCAAAAATACTTTTTTTAATTCCTCACACGGTCTAACATCATTTTCAGCGGCATTGTAATCTTTCTTTGCTATCACATGTGGAATAAGGTGAATAACATAGGTATCATCCTCCAACAGATTTTTTATAAGACTACTTATATACGACCGATAGTCAACCTTCAAATGAAATTTATTATCTTTTGCATAGTCGCTGTCCCATAAAAGCGACGAAACATTAATTCCAATATTAGTTTTTGTATCATCAATCTGATAAAGTCCCCTATCATATGGTAACGCAAATGCCATGTCAGTTAACACTTTAACTTTTCCACCGCATTTAACATTCATTTCCGTCGCTGAAGCCGTATCTCTAGAGTATGCTACATATGATTTATCTACTATATGTTCTGCCCACATTTTGAGAAACGTACTTTTATATGGACCATACGTCTGAGGTAGTAAAATTAGAGGCCTGCCAGATCGAATAGCGAGTTCCTTTAGCATATCCGTTGTTGCATTCCACATTTTTCCGTATATATCCGAAAATCCATCTCCAAATGTAACATCAAAAATCATGTCAAGAGTGGACATTTCTTTTTTTATTTTTATCCAATCTAGCGGATTTTTGATATGGGGCCTCCGAATCTCAAACTCAATTTCCGGATACTGCTTTGGAAAAGTTCCCAGTCCACCATACGAATAATTAATAATTTTCAAATCATTTCCAAAACATTCTAAAAGCATATTAACAAATGAATATGTTAACGCTTCACATCCCTTATTGGAGCTTTCAAAATCAAATCCTGCTATTCCTATTTTCATTAAATCATCTCCCACTATATTCTTTATTACTAACTTTTCCAAAACGGAAGTCCAGGAAAATACACTTTCAATCTCATGCGTTCTTTATAAAACATGGCCAGAACATATACACACATTAACCCCCAACGTATCACAGGCTGTTCTTTAAACACATAAAATGCCACCGTGACAACTAGTAAATTGACAAGCGGGTTAATAAACTGTTTCAACGGGTATAAATTAGGTTCCAACTTTCTTGCATATCGTGAGTGAAGCGTAAAAGAAATAATATACGAAGCTAATGTTGTATATGCGGCAGCTACATAGCCATATCGAGGGATAAAAATAAAATTCAGGATAATATTGCTTACTGCAGCAATCACCGTATTTAGTGTGATGTATGGTGTCTTTTTATAGTAATGTTCAATGTTGACATATAATGAGTACGCAAAAATCACAAAATTAGAAAGTACAACGGGCGGAATAATTGAAATTCCTTCCCAGTAATTTTCATTTGCAAGTATTTTAACAACCTCAGGTGCCACCAATATTAAAGACCCCATCGCATAAGTCATCAAGTGAATATAATCTCTTGCAACGACCTTGATTTCCTCTCTTGTTCCTGCCTTCAGCTTATTAATAAACCATGGAACCCATATTCCCTCTAATGTTGTTGTAATAACTGTTGCAATCATGCTGAAGTTATAAATCAAGCTATATATTCCAGTTTGTGCAGCATCCGCAAGTGAAGTAATCATTATTCTATCGGATTGTGACAAGATATTTAATGCAATTCCATGGAGAATCAAAGGAGCCGATATCGCCATGGCATATTTAAGATATTCTTTGTTTATCCGAAATTTTCCTTTTCTCAACACTAACACTACTACAATAATACCAAATAACGTGGTAATCGTGGCGGTCGGTATAATACGTCCCAAATAAAGGTTATCCTGGAGTATGAATATAATAGTGAATATTGATACTAGCACCGAAATCAGATTTGGCAAAATCATAAATGCAGTTCTCGCTTTATAGCGATACTGCATCATTAAGTAACTAGAATAATCTTCAATCGTCGCTGTTGCAAAAGCTTGAAGCATACAAATAACAACAAGCATTATGCTGGTGTTGATATGAAACAACTTCATAACACCAGTCACAATAGCAATTGATCCAAAAGATGACAAACAAATAAACAAAATTATTGATGACATAAAGTGATCTAATTTTTCTTTATAGTCTACTGCTGCCATTCTAACACTCATATGTAAGGCAAAACCCATAATCATGCTCAAGATGCCTATCCATGAGTTATAGGTAGTAACGATTCCGTAATCAGATGTCGATAAGATTCGTGTAAAAACCGGAACCGTCAAAAAAGCAATTCCCTTGTTAAACACATTTCCGACAAAATAAAATGTTCCCGCCTTTTTATAATTATTTTCGTTCATCAACTAGCCTGCTCCTTAATCTCGTTTCCCGCCTTATTCCCCTCTGATTTATTTGCCACACGATTGTATGCAATTAGCAAAGCTATCATAATTGAATACATTCTTGTAAGATCGGTTTCTTGAACCCCCAATGCTACAACGTAATAAACCGCCATTAAAATAAACACGACGTAATTGAATGAAAGTCCTTCTTTGTCTTGATCCATATAACAATGTCTTCGTTTCCAAGAAAATCGCAAAGTCGAAACATATGACAAAATTAAAAGTACCAATCCTACCAATCCATTATGCCACAATATAAAAAGGTATTGGTTCTCTATCGATGTTTTGGTCTGCCATTCATAAACCTTATAAGCGAATTTGGTAATTGCACCATTGCCCCATACCCAGTTGTTACCCATTGATAAGTATACCCACATCCACAAATCAAATCTATTTCCAACACCAACTGTTGTACTTGAACTGGTAGAATTGCCCGAAAGCAATTGATCAACAGTTTGAAGCAAGTCATCCACAAGAGGGATTTTAAATCCGAATGCCGTTCCAACTATTGTTCCTGCCAATGCCACTACGCATACAAAAGCCATGTAATTTAAAAACTTCTTTTTTGATTTTCTATATATCAGCAATATCTGTATGATGATATATGCAAGGATCGGAATTCTCGAAACGGACAATAAAATATTCAAGGTTGAAATCACATAGCATATATTTAAATATCTTTTATTGTGTTTTACTCCTTTTCTATAATTAATAAGCACAATAATAAAGACTTGATATAAGCCGTAGGCTATAGGCTGTCCAAACGTCGTCATTATGCGCAATAGTCCATATCTTACTTCATGAAAGAATTCTGTTCCGTCGCTTGCTAATAGTTGAATGAAATTAAACTTCATCACTGATTCTATTAAACCTAGTATGCCCAAGAAAAGCCCCGCTGCAATTAAAGTGTCAATCACCTTAATAAATTTTGACTTTGTATCAATTACCGATATAAAAAATAACGGCAACAATACAAACGACATTGCATAAGTAGCTGCTTTAAGCGGACCAGCATCGGCAAGGTATTTAATCGTCATCATTATCATAAACACCCAATAGAAAATGATGCTATCTTTCAATGCAATTCTACTAATCTTCCCATACATAAAAATGTAAACAAAACAAAATATCGCTAATAACGTATTAACCATATTAATTCCGCCCACCACATAAACATACTGTGGCAAAATCGGATATAAAAATATCACAAATAGGCAGAACGAGAAGATACTAATTTCTGATTTTCTCATTATCCTTCCCATAACTTACCTCTACACTCATTCGTTCTTTAATGGACATACTTTTACACACTGATAACATTTAACGCATATGTCCGTACATATTTCAGGATTATAAAATTCCTCTTCGTCTGCTACCATTCTAAGAGCCTTTACCAGGCATACGGCCGCACAACAAGAATATTTCCTTTCATCCTGCCTATTCCATTATTTTAACTTAAGGACTTCTGCGAGGGCCTCAATTTTTCCCTTTCCATACTTCAAATCCGGCTCCATATAAGCACCTTCGCCCCATTCATTCCATGAATTAAGGAACACAATACGATGTTCTGGATTTTTATCCTTCACACACTCAACAGCCCTATTAGCTGCTTTTTTGAATGTATCTGGCGTATTGTTATAATATATAATCGCTTTTCGTCCAGAGCGCGGCGAACGATCCCAGCCAGCAAGAAGCTGTGGATAGACATCATCACGCTTATCAGACGGCGAATAAAAGTTATCAATAATTTTGCTGTAATCGAATTTATCCAGCAATGCACCAGGAAGCACTCTTCTTACAGCTGCATAGCAAATTTTTCTCAGTTTACCGCCTGTTTTTAACTCTGCATACTTCTGATCTGTAGTACCAACCGCATCAAATCCTAATGCCTTGGTTTCTGAAACATTGTCATCAACTGCCTTATCAATATTCTTGATATTTTCCTTTGTAATTGTCGGCATAGAATCAACTATGCCCACAAAGTGGAAACCCGACAGTCCATTTTCTTTTGCCAGTTTATTCCAGAGATCAATAAAATGTTTTGTGTCTGGTAAACCAAACGGATTAAAAATCAAGAAGAGCAGCTTTCCATCAACTTTAATATAACGATCGTCCTTAAATGCTTTTAAGAACCGATTAAAATGAAGAATGTAATCTTCATCTCCTGGATACTCTTGTTTAAATATCATAGTATCCTTTACGGTTACTTTTCCCTTTTCCCACGTTTTTGTAGTCCAATCGTGGTTTGCCCATCCCAAGCAAAACGGGAAATCAGGTTCTCCACTTTTTACCACTTCATCAAACGGCATCTGGAGCACTTCTTTTCCATTTCCAAACCAATAATGCCAATAGCAAAATCCCTCAATTCCTGCTTCTTTTGCAAGTTCTGCCTGTTCTTTTCTAACTTGTGGCAATCTCAAGTCATAGAATCCTAAATCAGCCGGAATCCTAGGTTGATCGTGTCCCTTAAACAAAGGCTTTGCCTTTGCCACATTTGTCCATTCAGTAAATCCTTTCCCCCAGTATTTATCATTCTCTGCCACCGGATGATATTGCGGCAAATACAATGCAATTACTCGTGCTTTCTTTGTGTTTTCCATTTTACTCTCCTCTGTTGAGCCGCACAAAAGCACGGCATCTTCTTTTTATTTCATTAGTACCCATTGCTGAGTTTCCACATCATATCTTTTCAAGATCTTTGCCGGGCTTTCCACTGCCACACGGTAATCGGGAACATCCTTAGTAACCACCGAATTAGCTCCATTCACACAATGCTTTCTGATTTTGACATTACCCACAATCACTGCATTGATGCCAATATAAGAACCATCGCCGATAGATACCGTCTGACCTTTTTGAACAACTCCCTGGTCGATCACTAGAACTTCAAGATTGCGATACTCATGGTCGCAGTCCGTTATATAAGCATTAGGTGACTGCAACACCTTTTCCCCCATATTTAGGGGATTTGCAATAGAGATCCTACAACGTTCTCCAATTTCAGAGCCTTGTCCGATCCTTACTGTCCCCCCGACCAAATTGGGGCATAAGGGCGTAGTGTTACAGAATCTTCCGAAGTAATATTATGTTTTCCCTTTAAAACACAATGCTTTCCAATATAAACGCCTTGTCCTGCCGCTACGCAAAATCTTTTCGCTTGTAGCCATCCAAATATTCCTTTTACTTTGATTTTAACGCTCATCTCAATTTCGCCTTTCCAAAAAACTTATTTGGATACAGGAAAAACTCCAACCACTTTGTTTTCTTCATAATCCAAGCGGCTATAATCGGACCTGCAAAGCTGATTCCAAGTCCCAGTACCACATGTGCCACAGCATTCGTAACGCCAACCTTCAGTAGAACAGATCTCAGTGGTGCTGCAAACAGTGTATGCATCAGGAAAATCGGCATTGTGTATTTTGCAAGGAAGCTCACCGCTTTCCCGGATTTTCCTTCAAAATTAGCAACCATAAGAATCACCGCCACACAAGCAATCAAACCAAGTACAAATGATACATCCGAATTCTGGATATCAGCCCTATACACAGCAACGCTCAATCCTAAAAACAGAATACCGATTATTGTCCCCTGTCGCTTTTTTCCTTTCAACTGCAAATCAAATACACAGACACTCATGCCGAGCACAAACCATATCTCGTTTGCCAGAACTGTCGACACGGCATATACCCCTGTACCCCCCCCCGTCAAAACTATGGTTTTTGCAGCCAGTGCAACTATCAGTCCTATTGCAGCCACTTTCACATCGCTAAAAGTCGGCGTAACCAAAAAGATAAAGAACAATGCATACAAATACCAGTACGGAGCAGAAGGATTAACTACTAATGTACTAAACAAACCATCTGCTTGCTTATTTACGCTATCTGCGAATACAGTTTTAAGTAACCAAGTGGCGGTCGAAAACGTCAAGTACGGAACACCAAGTGCTAACGCCTTTTTCGCCACATTCTTGCACCAGCTACTCACACTGTTTACCTTGCTGTACTTCTGATACAGGTATCCGCTACAAATAAAGAACAGCGGCACATGGAAGTAGTAAATCGTTGTGTTGAACCACTTATATAAATCATTTTCGGGCAGAATATTTGCCTTCGTCATGCTTTGGAAGAAATGACCCAGTACAACCAATATACAGGCAATAACTTTTACATCATCAACCCATTTTTCTCTTGTTCTTACCGCTGTCTTTTCACTCATTACTTCGTCTCCATCTGCTGTGCGATATCAGCATCTACGATTTCCTCGCCGGTCTTATGCTTCAGTTGCTCCTTAGAGGCTTCACTCAGACCATTGTTGATCACACAGTTCATATCGCAGGTGCTGCACTTGTCCAGTTCTTCCTTAGTGACCTTGCCATCACGATAGTCACGGCAGATCTTCAACTCGTACATGCTGTACGGATGCTTGGTAAAGAGAGCCTTGAACTTGTGAACCAGAACCCAGGTAGCGGGCTTCCAGATGTACTTGTGCATAGCCGGAGAAACAGAACCAATCATCCAGCAGTCACGGTCACAGCAACGAACCTTTGCACGAACCTTCTCGGCCTCCGGGCTGTTCCACAGCTCATCCCAGGTCTGATTGTTCAGGTTACCCATGACTTCCTTATCCTTGGTGCCGTTGCAAGGCATAACATCGCCATACGGGTCGATAAAGAAAGTATCGAAGCTCATGTCGCAAGGCAGCAGACGCTTTTGGCCGTAGATGTAGTTGATCAGGCCGTGGTTAAAGTAAGCACGGAACCACTTCTTCGGGCTGTTGCTACGGAGCAGTTCGTTAACCAGATTCTCGAAGTTCTTTGCGACCATTGGACGGTCGTGGATAATGTTTTTTGCCTCAACAAAGTAGAAGCTGTTGTGCAGAGAGGCGGTTGCAAACTCCATGCCCATCTCATCGGAAATCTTGTACAGAGGAACCAAATCAGGTGCGTTCTTATCCTGAACGGTCATACCGAAACCAACGTCCTTCATGCCCATTTCACGCAGCTTCTTCAGCGTGCCGTAACCACGCTGATAGCCGTTCTGCAGACCACGAATCTCATTGTTGGTCTGCTCCAGACCCTCGATAGAGATACGGATACCGATCTGCGGGAACTCCCTGCACAGGTCAACGATACGGTCAGTGAAGAAACCGTTCGTGGAAATAACGATACGATCAGACTTCTTATACAGCTCACGCACGATATCTTTCAGGTCAGTACGGATGAACGGCTCGCCGCCGGTGATATTTGTGAAGTACATCTTCGGCAGCTTCTTGATGGTTTCGATGCTGATTTCCTCTTCCGGCTTGGAAGGTGCTTTATAACGGTTGCACATGGAGCAACGAGCATTGCAGCGATAAGTGACGATGACTGTACCATTTAACTTCTTTTCTTCAGACATGATTAACTCTCCTATTGTTTATTCTCTCTTTTACGATAGATTTGAATTTATTTAAGAACCACTTGGCACATACCGAGAACACAACCGAGCCGCAGATGACCGCAACCGCTGTGAAGATATACGCAAGTAGACCCTTTCCAAACAAATGAACAAAATGTAGTTTTTCAAGCACACGATAAATTACCATGTGACACAGGTAAATCTCGAAGCAAATACCACCGAGGAATTTGGCGACTGGATTGACCAGTCCCCCCCACTTTACAGCCGAGGGTATAGACCATCGCTGCCACACAGAAGAACAACATCGTGATTGTTGAACTTCCTAATGCAAAATAGGCAACTGTAGCTACGAAACCAATTCCTGAAGATAAACTCCAGGTAATATAAATACTCTCATCTATTATTTTCTCCTGTACAGTTTCATCGTTTCCTTTACAACTTCATCCCAGTTATATTTCTCACAGATAAAGTCAGCTGCCTGATTCTTCATTTTCATAACCAGTTCAGGATGGTCACAGGCATCCTGCAACTTTTCTTGCAGGTCCCGCACATCGGACTTTTTGAAAATCAATGCCTTATCTTCCACAACCTCTGCGCACTCGGGAATATCGGAAACCAGACAGCAGTTGCCGTAACTCATCGCTTCCAACAGACTCAGGGGCATTCCTTCCAGATCAGACGGCAGAGTATAGATATAGGCGTTACTGTATAGTTCATCCAGCATCGCCCCCTGCACGAAGCCGGTAAAGAGAATCCGATCGTCACCCTTCGCCAGTTCTTTCAATTCCTCCATAAAGGAATCCGTATCGCTGGAGCCACCTGCAATGACCAGTTTTTTATCTGTCTTGACATTCTTGAAGGCCTCAACCAAATATCGAATGCCTTTCTCCGGCACCAGACGACCGAGGAACAGTATGTAGGAGTCTTTTTCCAGTCCAAAATGATCCGTGATCAGCTTTGCTTCCCGAATCTGCGGCCTATTCACACCATTGGGGATAAAGT
>ERZ1026860.254-NODE-254-length-40689-cov-67.138825_pt1 | contig 40689 bp, 32 predicted proteins | sample MGYA00380160_ERZ1026860 | MGnify/ENA primary metagenome ERZ1026860 (study PRJEB33269, sample SAMEA4719796) | human gut metagenome | biome: human-associated habitat; feature: organic feature; material: feces | place: Cameroon | collected 2013-10 ... | reverse complement strand
ATTCCTTGAGGCAAATGATTTGTTGGATACTATGGCAGCATCGGCTTCGGGATGACGAGATCTTCTTTCGGGATGTTGTCTTGTTTGAGGAACATCACGTAGTAGATGGGGAGGTAGGTGATGCCGTGCTCCTCATAGACATTTTGTTCGTTGCTTAGGACGATGGCGTTCTTTATGTGATAGTCGGGGGTGTCAAGGAAAGTGTCGAGGGCACTGTGTACCTTGTAGTCCTTGCCAGATTTTACTTCAATCGGAAGAACCGTGAGATTGTCGTAGTCGTCAATCAGGAAATCAACCTCGCCACGCTGTTTGTTGTCGTAGTAGTGCAGGGTGAAGCCGTGGGCGTGGAGTTCCTGCGCGACAACAGACTCATATACGGAGCCGAGATTGATGCTGCGTTTGTCTCCAAGCACCGCATTGATGTTTGTCCTGTAGAGAATGTCAGTCAGGATTCCTACATCGCTGAGGTATAGTTTGATAAGATTCTTGCTTTCCGATTCCTTCAATGGAAACTTAGGATTGCTGATGGCTTGGACGGAGAGTGCCACGCCTGAGTTGACCAGGTAGTCGAATTCATCAGAATAGTCGCTGAACTGCTTGTGGCCTGCGGTTTGCTCGATGTTCTTCACGATGACGCGCTTCTTCTTGTTCTCCATATTCGAGGGAATCATATCATAGATCTTGCGGATGACCAGTTTTTTCTCGTCGTCGTATTGCGATGCGTCCAATTTGTACAAATCGTGGATGTCACGCTGGATCTTCCTGACCTGGGCTATGTTACGGCTTTCTATGAACTTGTTGATGGCGTCCGGCATTCCTCCCACCAGAAGGTAGATCTTGAACTGCTGGAGCATATAGTTGTGCAGGGAATCGTTCAGCGGCTTTCTGTCGTTGAAATATTCCTGAATCCCGTCAATCGTGTCCTGTCCGCATCCCATCGCCAGAAGAAACTCCTCGAAATCAAGTGGGTACATCTGTTCGATGGCTATGCTGCCGATAGGAACGGAAGGGGTCTGGGCCAAGGCAACACCTAATTCCGAACCGCTGGCTATGTACCTGTACCTGCCGTCCTCGTTGAGGAATTTGAGCATCGTCATCAGGTGCGGATAGCTTTGAATCTCATCAAGAAAGACAATCGTGTTGTCCCGATTGCCTAATTTGTTCCCGGCGATCGCTCCCAATTGCAGGAAAAACTCCTCCACGCCGCGGACGGACGCGAATATTCCGGGACCCTCCTTATCTGCCTTCAGGTTTATCTCCACATAGTTCTTGAAAAGTTTGTTGCAGATGAACCTTATCAGGTACGATTTACCTATCTGCCTGGCGCCGTTGACGAGCATAATCTTATGAGGTTCGTTCTGGAGGAATTCTTCCAGATGGGATGCGAATTTCCTGTATAGCATATGGTTTTTCTATATATTATCTGCGAATATACAATAAATCAATAGAATAACAAATGTTATCGGGAATGATTCCGAGTTTTGAGGTGGTGAAATCGGGACTTTTTCCGAGTTTTTAACCCTTGCTTTCGGGAATAATTCCGAGTTTTGAGGTGGTGAAATCGGGACTTTTTCCGAGTGTTGATAACTTTTCACAAGATGCGGCTTTGTGGGGATAGGGTTTTTCGGTATCTTTGTAAGACGGAAAATTGACTTGTCGCTATGGCTTTTGTACACCTTCACGTCCACACGCAATATTCGATTCTTGACGGATTCTCCTCCATCTCGACCTTGTTTGACAGGGCTGAGGAGATGGGTATGCCGGCCCTGGCCATCACGGACCACGGCAATATGTACGGAGTCAAGGAGTTCTTCAAGTTCGCAAACAAGCACGTGGACAAGGCAACCGGGCATTTCAAGGTCAAGCCGATCATCGGGTGCGAGGTCTATGTGACACGACACTATGATCCTAAGATCAAGGACAGCGAGCACAGGTCGTACTACCACCTTATCCTGCTGGCCAAGAACTTCGAAGGGTACAAGAACCTGATGAAAATCGTGTCCTTGGGGCATATCGAAGGCCTTTACTACGGCAAGCCGAGGGTCTCGCACGAGATCATCGAGAAGTATCACGAGAACCTAATCTGCTGCTCCGCCTGCCTTGCGGGCGAGATCCCGAAGAACATCGTCGCTGGGAAGATGGACGAGGCGAGAAAGGCAATCGAATGGCACAGGAATATATTCGGAGACGACTACTACCTTGAGGTGATGCTCCACAAGACGGAGGTTCCGGGGCTCTCGCTGGAGGTCTATGATGAGCAGAAGATCAGCAATGAGGGAATATTCCGGCTCGCCGCCGAGATGGGTGTCAAGGTCGTGGCCACGAACGACGTGCACTTTGTCAACAAGGAGGACGGCCCTGCGCACGACCACCTCATCTGTCTGAACACCGGTAAGAAGATCAACGAGGAGCCGCGTCTGCACTACACCCAGCAGGAGTATCTCAAGAGCGAGGAGGAGATGGCCGCCTTGTTCCCTGACCATCCGGAAGTGCTTGCGAATACCCTTGAGATAGCCTCGAAGGTGGAGGAATATCAGATCGACCGTGACCACGTGCTTCCCAAGTACCAGATCGACCAGGCTTTCCTTGACGATCTGGATAATTATCTGGAGATGTACAAGGATGTCATCGAGGTCGGAAAGTGTGACAAGAAGGGCAATTACCGTGGCGATGAGTTCTGCAAGTCTGTGGCCTATCTCTGCCACATAACCTACGAGGGAGCCAAGAAACGTTACGGTGACACGCTTAACGAGGAGCAGGCCGAACGAATAGATTTCGAGCTCAAGACCATCTGCCGAATGGGTTTCCCGGACTACTTCCTTATCGTGCAGGATTATATCGCTGCATCGAGGGCGAAGGGGAGTATGGTCGGCCCGGGCCGTGGGTCCGCCGCTGGTTCTGTGGTGGCATATTGCTTGGGAATCACCAACTTGGACCCGATCAAGTACCAGCTCCTGTTCGAGCGTTTCCTGAATCCGGACCGAATCTCGATGCCGGATATCGACGTGGATTTCGAGGATTTGTCACTGGCCCATAAATATGTCGAGGACTCCTACGGAAAGGATCACGTCTCCCGAGTCATCACCTTCGGCACGATGCTCGCCAAGGGAGCCATCAAGGACGTGGCCCGAATCCACGACCTGTCAATCGACGAGTCCAACCGCCTGTCCGGAATGGTTCCTGACCGCCTAAGCGAAAAGGTTGAGAAGGAATATCTCTACAATCCGAAACTGGATGATCTCAAGCCGGGATTCAAGGTGGTGGAAAAGGATGTCGAGGTCGATGATCCTGACAATCCGGGTCAGAAGAAAACGGTCAAGAAGACCTTTCAGAGGGGCATGGAGGACACGGATGTCAAGATAACCCTCAAGAACTGCTACCGTCTTGTGCCTGAGTTCAAAGAAGAGTTGGAATACGGAACAGAGCAGGTGAGGGAGGTCTTGAAATATGCCCGTCAGCTGGAGGGATGCATCCGTCAGGTCGGAATGCACGCCTGCGCCACGATCATCGGACGAGGCAACCTGACCGACTATATTCCTATATGCCTTTCGATGGACAAGGAATCGGGGCAATATGTCTGGACCTCGCAGTACGACGGCCACTACATTGAGGAGGTCGGAATGCTCAAGATGGACTTCCTCGGGCTCAATACCCTGTCCATTATCCACAAGTGCCTTGACAACATCAAGTTGCGTTTTGGGACGGACATCGACATCGAGGCGATTCCGATCGATGACAAGCCGACTTACGAACTCTACGGCCACGGCGACACGGACAGCGTATTCCAGTTTGAATCCGAGGGTATGAAGACCTGGCTCCAGAGGCTGCACCCGGAGCGTTTTGAGGACCTCATCGCGATGAACGCCCTTTACCGGCCGGGTCCTATGGACTACATCCCGGACTTCGTCGACAGAAAACTTGGGCTCAAGCCTATTGAATATGACCTCCCGGAGATGGAGGAGTTCCTCAAGGACACCTACGGCGTGACGGTCTATCAGGAGCAGGTGATGCTTCTTTCCCAGAAACTGGCCGGATTCACGAAAGGTCAGGCGGACAAGCTCCGTAAGGCGATGGGTAAGAAGCAGATCGCCATCCTGAACGAGCTCAAGGACAAGTTTATGGAGGGTGGAAAGGCCAACGGCCATCCGGAGAAGATGCTGGACAAGATCTGGAAGGACTGGGAGAAATTCGCCCAATACGCTTTCAACAAGTCCCACGCCACCTGCTACGCTTGGGTGTCCTACCAGACTGGATGGCTCAAATGTCACTATCCGGCCGAGTTCTTCGCCGCCAACCTCTCCTGCAACCTGTCGAATATGCCGGAGATCAAGAAGATCCTCACGGACTGCAAGGCTCATAAGATCAAGGTCTTGAACCCGGATGTCAACGAGTCATATTCACACTTCACCGTGAACAAGGAGGGCAACATCCGTTTCGGCCTGAAGGGAATCAAGGGATTCGGCTCCAATGTGGCGGAGGCGATCATCGCCGAAAGAACCGCCAATGGGACTTACGCCGATATATTCGATTTTGTGGAAAGGCTTGGTAACTCGTTGGGCAGAAAGGTGATAGAGTGCCTTGTATATTCAGGAGGCTTCGATTCGTTCGGCATTCAGCGCAAGCAGTTCTTCCTGCCTTGCCGCAGCGGCAACCTTTTCATTGATGAGCTTGCGAAATACGCTACCCTTTACAGCCAGGATGCGGCAAACTCTGCAGCGTCGCTTTTCGGCGAGGTCGAGGAAATGAAGCCGGTGCGTCCGGATATCCCTGAAATGGCCGGGACTGACGATGAGTTCGAGTGGCTCCAGAAGGAAAAGGAATATGTCGGGATGTATATCTCCTCTCATCCTCTGGACAAGTATGCGTTTGAGATGGAGAGTTTTACGAATTGTGAACTTGCCAATCTCAATAAACAAGTCGCGGAATGTGAGGCTTCAAAGAAGAAGATGAAGGTTGCGATCGCCGGTTTGGTGACCGAATATAGCACTTTGACTACGAAGACCGGCAAGCCATATTCAAAGACGAAGCTGGAGGATTACAGCGGAGCCTACGAGCTGGCCTTGTTCGGTCGTGACCACGAGGCCTTTATGAGCTATATGAAGCCTCACGAGAGCCTTTACATCGAAGGTGACATTGAGGAGAAATATTTCATCAAGCCGGAGGAGCGCGCGCAAGGCAAGACATCGCCATACGCTTTCAGGGTCAAGAAGATAATGCTTCTGGGTAACGTGAACGAGACGATGCTGAACGCTTTCTCCATCAGCATCACCACGCCGATGCTGACGGAGAAGTTCCGTAAGGAACTCGTGTCCCTGATTCAGGCCAACCGTGGCACCGTCCCTCTCAAAATGTTCCTTTACGACCCTAAGACCAAGTACAACATCGAGTTCCACTCCACAAAATACAGGGTCGCCGTCACCACCGAGCTTGTCTCCGCCCTGAAACTGCTTGGTGTTCAATGCGCGTCAGTCAGGAAATAGATTCGCTGTTCCCGTGTGTAAAACACGCTATCCTGCGCACGGGTGCTTAAATTGTGACCATACGTACGTGAATATGCCGATTGCACGCACGAGAGTCGATTCTCTAGGTATATAGAAATCAGGACGTACCGATTGGATTTCTGATCAGTAAGGCTTATATTTGTGAAAATCGAACGTTATGAAAAGTGATTCATTATTCGCGTTTATCGCAGGGGCGGCTGCCGGGCTGACTCTGGGATTGCTGTTCGCTCCAGAGAAAGGTGAAGAGACACGTCGGAAACTGAAAGAGACAGTAGGTGACGCGGCGGATTCTGCCAAGGCACGGGCAAGACTCGCCAGAATGGAACTCAACGACTTGAAGGCGGATCTACAGGACCAGGCCGAGGATCTGAAGGAAGATGTAAGAATGAAGATCTTCGAGCGACTGGAAAAACTCGAAAGCGCCATTCAGAAGGACATTGAATATGCCGAAAGACAATCTGAAAACGTTTGACAATGAGTGAGTTCACAAAACCGATTGAGGATCTCGGCAAGAACACGGCGGACTATGTCGAGGCCAGGATTGACGACCTTAAGTTGAGAACGGCGAAGGGATTGTCATTGACGCTCGGCAAATTGCTTTATATGCTGCTTGTCCTGTTCATCGTGTCCGTTATCCTGACAGCTCTCGCCATCGGGGGCGTGATGTGGATAGGGGAGTTGATCGGCAGTTATGCGGCTGGGGCCGGAATTGTGGCCGCAGTGTTCGCTTTGATTCTTGCGGTTGTCATCCTGCTGAGAAAGAGATTGTTCCGCAACACGTTCGTTCCGATGTTCATCAAACTTTTCTTTGACGAAGACAAATAGGCTATGAGGTATTCTGAAATCAAGACAATGGACGAGCTGGAATCTGCTCAGAAAGATGTGCGGGAGCGGCTAAGCAGAAGGTCGTTCGCCTTACGTGAATCTTTGCAGGATGTAAAGGAGGCTTACACTCCATCCAATCTGCTGTTTTCCGGCCTGAGAAGTCTCTCGGTGTTCGTCCCTGTTGAAAAGTTGCTCCTCGTGGCAATCAGGATATTCAAACGTAGAATATTCAAATGATTTTCAATCATATTCGTTAATATTTCCATTTCTGGCAATGAGCATATTCAAAGAAAGGATTGAGTCGGTTCGGGCTATGATGCGCTCGAAGGGGTGGGATGCCGTCATTGTGACGGGAAATGACCCTCATAACAGTGAATATTCCGCCGCGCGCTGGCATCAGGTGGCGTGGCTTTCCGGCTACACCGGGGAAGGAGACCTTGTCATCACTGAGGATCACGCCGGTCTTTGGACTGACACTCGTTATTTCATTCAGGCTTCTCAGCAGCTTCCGGCCGCTGGTGTGGAACTGCACAAGACACGTGTTCCGGATCAAGTGCTTATTCCAGAGTGGCTTGCAGGGTATTTCTCTGATTTTGAGGAAGTTTGTGTCGCCGTTGACGGGCTTTGTATGACGGCCTCTTCCGTGAAGGAGATCCAGGATGCTGTGGGTGAGAAAGTCCATTTTGTCAACGCTTCCGATATGTTGGATGCTCTTTGGGCCGACCGGCCGGAGATTCCTCAAACCCCGATCATAACCCTTGGGCCTGAGCAGGTCGGCTGGTCAAGGGAGCAGAAGGTGCGCTGGCTCCGCAAATGGCTGACTGACAAAGGGTACGATGCTATTCTTCTCACGGCTTTGGATGAAATCGCCTGGATGCTCAACGTCCGTGGGCAGGATGTCGCCTATAACCCAGTGGTGATGTCGTATCTTCTTGTCACCCAAGATAATGTGCTTTGGTTCGCGCGTAAGGGGGAGATTCCGGATGATGACGGAGAGACGGAGGACAGTTTCCACGAACTTCTTGCGGACGGAGTGAATATCCAGGAATATTCAGATGTTGAGGTGGCTCTTTCCAGTCTTGTGGACGGCAGTTACATCAAGACTTTGTTTGTTGATCCGGCGACGTTGAATTACAGTTTGTACAGCGTTCTTAATCAGCAGTATGTTGTCTTAGGGACATCTCCTGTGGGACTGCGCAAGTCTGTCAAGAACGATGTCGAGATCGCAGGAATGAAAGAGGCCCACCTTGAGGACGGCCTCGCTGTGGAGCGCTTTCTCTATTGGCTGCAAACCTCCGTCGAGGCGGGCGATGCGATCAATGAATATGAAGCCTCACGGAAACTGCACGAGCTCCGCTCGGAGATCGAGGGCTTCCGTGGAGAGAGTTTCGAGACGATTTCGGCTTATGGTCCGAACGCCGCTTTGCCTCACTATGTCACTCCTGAAGAGGAGTCTGCTGAGCTTTATGCGGAGGGACTTTACCTGTGTGATTCCGGGGGGCAGTACCTGTTCGGTACCACTGACATCACCAGAACTGTTCCGCTTGGGCCTTGCTCCCAGCTGGAGAAGGAGGACTATACTTTGGTCTTGAAAGGGCATATAGCTTTGTCCAAGGCCGTTTTCCCTAAGGGGACGGCCGGATGTCAGCTTGATGTCTTGGCTCGGGAGCCTCTTTGGAGCGCGAAGCGCAATTTCGGCCACGGGACAGGCCACGGAGTCGGTTTCTATCTGAATGTGCACGAGGGACCTCAGGACATCCGTCAGAACTTCAACCGTCAGGCGCTCCTTCCTGGAATGATCACGAGCGATGAGCCTGGAATATACCGGGAGGGCAAGTTCGGCATACGTCACGAGAACCTCATCCTTTGCGTTGATGCCGGAGAGAATGATTTCGGCCATTGGCTGAGATTCGAGCCGTTGACCCTCTGCCACTTCGACACGTCGATCATCGTGAAAGATCTTCTTGACCGCTCCGAAATCGACTGGCTCAACGCCTACAATGAGCGCGTCTATCGTACTCTTTCCCCACGTCTCACTCCAGAGGTCGCTTCTTGGCTTCGTCAGAAGACGCTGCCGATCTAAATGCGGTTGTGTTGCCGTGGCACTTAAGTGCTTGAAAATGAATATAAAAAGCAATGTCCTGGTGCTGTCTTCTTCACCAGGACATCGCTCTTTTGCATGAAAATCAGATAGTTATCTGCCACGGCACATCACAGTACTTCCGTGGGCTCAGCTGCTTCGATGCTTCGACAAGCTCAGCAACCGCAGTATGGTGCCATTGAAATATTAGGTTACCCTAATAAGTCCAGAGGGCCTCTGTTCTGAATTTTGGTAACGTGCAAAATTCAGGTTAGAGGCCCTCTGGACTATATTCCACCTTATATCTAATCGATTACTTGTTCAGCGCGTCGGCTGACTTGATGTACTTTGCAAGCTCGGCGTCTGAGACGTGGAAGTTCTGCATCTCACCAGAGAGGTACTGGTCGTAGGCGCTCATGTCCACGAAACCGTGACCGGAAAGGTTGAAGAGAATGACTTTCTCCTCGCCGGACTCTTTGCACTTGAGAGCCTCGTTGATTGTCGCGGCGATGGCGTGGCAGGATTCCGGAGCAGGGATGATGCCCTCTGTCTGAGCGAAGAGGACACCAGCCTTGAAAGCGTCAAGCTGCTCGATGTCAGTTGCTTCCATGTAACCGTCCTTCATCAGCTGGGACATGATCACACCAGCTCCATGGTAGCGAAGTCCGCCTGCGTGGATGGTAGCCGGCTTGAAATCGTGGCCAAGGGTGTACATCGGGAGAAGCGGAGTCATACCGGCCTCGTCCCCGAAGTCATATTCAAACTTTCCTCTCGTGAGTTTCGGGCAGGAATATGGTTCCGCTGCGATGAAGCGGGTCTTTTTGCCCTCCTGAATGTTGTGGCGCATGAACGGGTAGGCGATACCGCTGAAGTTCGAGCCGCCACCGAAGCAGGCCACCACGATGTCTGGATATTCCCCGGCCAACTCCATCTGCTTCTCCGCCTCCAGTCCGATTACGGTCTGATGAAGGCAGACGTGATTCAGGACAGATCCGAGCGTGTACTTGCAGTTCGGGGTGCTGACCGCAAGCTCGATAGCCTCGGAGATTGCGCATCCGAGTGAGCCTTGATCGTTAGGATTGGCCGTGATGATGTCCTTTCCGGCTCTTGTGGACATTGACGGAGATGGAGTGATTGCCGCTCCGAAAGTCTGCATAATCGACCTCCTGTAAGGCTTCTGCTGGAAGCTGACCTTGACCATATAGACGGCGCAGTCGATGCCGAATTTCTTGGCGGCGTAGGAAAGCGCTCCGCCCCATTGACCGGCTCCGGTCTCGGTGGTGATGTTGGTGATGCCCTGTTCCTTGGCGTAGTAGGCCTGTGCTAAGGCGGAGTTCAGTTTGTGTGATCCGGCAGGGGAGACACTCTCATTCTTGAAATAGATGTGAGCCGGGGTGCCGAGGGCGGCCTCAAGGTCGTAGGCTCTCACAAGCGGAGTGCATCTGTAGCCGGCGTACTGCTCGCGTACCGGCTCCGGAATCGGAATCCATTCGTCCGTGGTGTTGAGCTCCTGGTCGGCGCACGCCTTGCAGAAGATAGGGTAGAGATCCTCGGCTTTCAAGGCCTCGTGAGTGGCCGGGTTGAGGATAGGCATCGGCTTGTTGGGCATCACGGCCTGCATATTGAACCAAGCCGTAGGGATTTCGCTCTCTGGGAGCAAGAACTTTTTCTGTCTCATTGTTGTTCGTTTTTGAATGATACTATTGTTTGTAAATCAAGTTGTCTTTTTATATGGTCTCTTAGACAGGCTTGGCGGCCTGTGGAGGTAACACAAAAAAAAGGCGACCATCATCCGGTCGCCCTTGAAATTTCATTATGTCCTTGACTAGATCAAAGCGTTTGCCTGAAGGAATGCATTGATACCAACAGCCGCAAAGCCAAGGCAGATCAGCGTGGCGACCACTATGCCGATCACTTTCAGTCTCTTGAACCAAGTCTGGTTGTTCCAACCAACTGTCTGGAACATACTCCAGAAACCGTGGCAAAGGTGGAACCAGATAGCCACGAACCAGGCGAGGTACAGAACCAGCACCCACCATCGTCCGAAAGTGAGGTTGAGAAGCTCGTAAGGATTGCCTTCCTCGGCGCCGGTGAACATCGCAAGCTGCATCTTGGCCCAGAAGTGGGTAAGATGGAATGCAAGGATGCCGAGAATGATGATGCCAAGCACGAACATATTCTTTGCTGACCAGGAGTCGGCGGCAGCGACGCTTGAAGCCTCATAGCGCTTGTAGCCGCCACGGGCCTTGATGTTCTTCCAAGTAAGCCAGCATCCGTAGATGATGTGGATGATGAAACCGGCGGCAAGAACCGGAACCATGATGGTCACGATAGGCAGCGCCATGAAATCGCAGCCTTTCTGGAAGAGGCCGTCAAGCCCGTTGTAGTTGCCTGTGAAAGAGTCAATGACGGAGAACAGGTTAATAGTCACGTGAAGCAGCAGGAAGATTATAAGAAATGCTCCGCTGACAGCCTGAATGAACTTCCTTCCGATGGAATAGTGAAATGCGTTCGCCATTATCGTCTAATTAGTTTCTATTGTTGTGTAGCGGGAGTGGGGCATGATCCCACGACCTCCGGATTATGAATCCGACGCTCTAACCAGCTGAGCTACCCCGCCATTCTTGTTGGCAAGAGCCATAAAAACAAACCGGCCGGAGCCGGATTTGTTGAGATAGAAGGATTCGAACCCTCACTGACAGAGCCAGAATCTGTAGTGCTACCATTACACCATATCTCAATGATGCGCTGCGTTTCTTCGCGACTGGACTGCAAAAATAGAACTTTATCCTGAATTGACAAAATTAATTCGACTTTTTTCGCCGAATTAATAGACAAAGTCCCAAAATTGTGAACAAAGCGTTGAAAAGAAGCAGCTCGTAGCTGAATTTGTACCCGCCGAACCACCTCTCGGAGTTGCTCTGCAGGATGAAGCAAAGCACCGGCGCGATGACGGCCACCAGCGGCACCCACTTGTCATTGACCTTCTTCTTTGTGAATATCCCGAACGCGAACATTCCCAGGATCGGCCCGTAAGTGTAGCTCGCAAGCTTGTAAACCGCATCAATGGCCGATTTAGTGTTCAGCAGATAGAAGACAAAGATCACCACTCCCATCAGGAACGCCATCAGCAGATGCACTTTCTTTCTTATAGAGGTGACCTGCTCCTCGCTCTTACCCTTTGTCCCGATGATGTCCACCGTGAACGAAGTCGTCAGTGCTGTCAGAGCCGAGCCACCCGCAGCGAACGCACACGACACAAGCCCGATCACGAACAGCACGCCCACGATCGCTGGCAGATAGCCACCTGTCGCCACCGCCGGGAACAATGTATCGCCTACCTCGGAGATTCCCTTCTGACTTGCGAATATATACAAAAGCACACCCAGACAGAGGAACAGGAAGATCACCGGAATCTGTAACAAGCCGCTGGTAATGAGGTTCTTCTGCGAATCCTTGGCGTTGCGGCTGCTCAGCGTGCGCTGCATCATATCCTGGTCCAGTCCCGTCATCGCTATCACGGTGAACACGCCCGCCAGGAACTGTTTCCAGAAATATTCAGGGTGGTTCACATCGTCGAAGAAGAACATCTTTGAATATGAACTCTCACGCACTGTCTGCACCACGCCGGAGAAACTCAGCCCCAGATCCTTGGCTATGAACACGATCGCCAGCACGATGGAGACAATCATACAGACTGTCTTCAATGTGTCCGTCCAGATCACTGACTTCACTCCGCCACGGAACGTGTACAGCAGAACGATGGCCACGGAGACGATCACGTTCAGGATGAACGGCAGATGGAGCGGCTCGAAGATCATCAGCTGGAGGGTCACGCAGACGAGGAACAGTCTGACGGCGGCTCCCAAAATCTTGGAAATGAAGAAGAACCACGCTCCCGTCTTATGCGAGGACACTCCGAACCGGTCGTCAAGATATTGGTAGATCGACACCATATTCATCTTGAAGAATATAGGTGTGAGGACGAACGCTATGATTATGTAGCCGACAAAGAATCCGAGCACCATCTGTAGATAACCCATCGCCGTGCCTCCCACGCCGACCATTCCCGGCACGGAGACGTAGGTGACTCCGGACATCGGCGCACCGAGCATCGCGATCGCCACGATCCACCACGGAGCCTTGCGTCCCCCGTTGAAGAATCCCGCGTTGTCCGCGTTACGCGACGAGATCCAAGACACTGTGAACATCACGGCAAAATACGCCAGAACTGTGATTATTACTGATAAAGGGCTCATAATCGTAATTTTATTCACAAAATTACATTATTTTGGTGAAAAACTACCTTGTCCGAGCCTGGACTTTAAAAATATATTGCCTTATCGATTATTATATTTATATTTGAAACGTTGCATATAGATACTGGCCATTATAAAGAAGAACTTTTACTTGCAGGTCTTTCAGTAGTTTGTCTGGTCGCAAATATAAAATGTTATGAATATGAGTACTATAGATAAACGAGTAAGGACAGGACTCGTTCTGTCCGTGGTCGGAACGGTTCTGTTTCCGTTATTCGGCGTGTTTCCTTTAACCCTTAGTATAATTGCCTTATGTAATAAGAAGAAGACAAAACGAAATTCTTCCATTATGAAATGGGTCTTCGTTTTGTTGGTTATTGAAGGTCTTCTGCTGATAGCCGGTTCAGTTCACGTTATTACATCTTTATTGAATGCGAAAGTCTAAGTCGATTTCGTTGCCATAGAGGGGCAAATTGTTACCCAACGATTTAGAAGCTGTTTTCATCCTTTTATGCCTTGACTATGAGAACTGTGGCCCAGACTTCGCAGCCTTCCTTTCTGCCGACAAAGCCGAGACGTTCGGTGGTGGTGGCCTTAACGGAGATGTTGTCTGTGTCTGTTCCGATCATTTCGGCAAGCTTTGAACGCATATTGTCAATGTGCGGGCGGAGTTTCGGAGCCTGCAGGGCTATCGTGATGTCGGCGTTGCCGAACTCGTAGCCTTGGGCTCTGACCAGTCTCATCACTTCTTTCAGAAGCAGCTTGCTGTCAATGCCTTTCCATCTGTCGTCATTGTCCGGGAAGTGCAGTCCGATGTCCCCAAGCGCGGCCGCTCCCAAAAGGGCGTCGCAGAGAGCGTGTATCGCCACATCTCCATCTGAATGAGCCACAAATCCGGTTTCGCTTTCGATTTTGATTCCGCAAAGCCACATCGGAAGCCCTTCCTTGAGGGCGTGGACATCGTAGCCGTTGCCTACTCTTATATTGGAATATTCCATTATGCAGTTCTATTTTCGCAAAAGTAAGCATTTTCTACATTTTGGACGGCTAATTTTCCTAAATTTGCATCTTAATGAGCATATTCATTGATTTGTTGATAGGATGATGAAAAGATTGATTGCCGTTGCGATACTGGCTTTGGCCGCCGTCCAGACTTTCGCCGGATCTTGGGTAAGAATCAACCAGATAGGCTATCTGCCGGAGGCTACCAAAGTGGCGGTCTTTATGAGTAACGATGCCGTCCAGGTCGATGGCTTCGAGTTGATTGATGCCTTTACCGGTGAGGTCGCCTGGAGGTCAGACGCTGTGAGGCCGACAGGGGCGCTTGGGCAAATGAAGACAACCTGCCGTTTAGATTTCAGTGCCTTGAAGGCCGATGGCGCCTATAATATTAAGGTATTGTCGTCCGGGGGCGAGACCCGCTCGGAGATATTCCCGATAAATCCTAAGGTCTATGACGGCGCGGCTGATTTCGTGCTGAACTATATGCGCCAGCAGCGCTGCGGCTGGAATCCTTTCTTCAAGGACAGCTGCCACAGAAAGGACGGGATCATCGTAGGGCATCCGGATCCGAAGAAGGACAGCTCTTATCTTGACGTGACCGGAGGTTGGCACGACGCTTCGGACTGTCTTCAGTACACAACCACCTCTGCCAACGCCATTTACCAGATGATGTTCGCCTACCAATGCAATCCGGAGGCGTTCTCGGACAACTACTTGGCTGACGGCACACCGGGCCGGAACGGGATTCCTGACATTGTCGATGAGATTTACTGGGGCCTCAAATGGCTTGACAAGATGAACCCTGAGCCGGGTGAGATGTACAACCAGATCGCGGATGACCGTGACCACGTCGGTATGCGTGTCCCGAACAATGATCAGGCTGATTATGGTTGGGGGAAAGGTGAGTACAGGCCTGTTTGGTTCTGCTCCGGTGAGCCTCAGCAGAGGGGCAAGCGTGGCGACAAGAACAAGACGACCGGAGTCGCCAGCACCGCAGGAAAGTTCGCTTCGGACTTTGCCCTCGGCGCGGAGATTCTGAAGCCGTTCTACCCTGATTTCGCCGAGAAGATCGGTGCCAAGGCGCAGGCCGCATACGATGCCGGAGTAGCCAAACCCGGTGTCTGCCAGACCGCCTCGGTGGTCTCTCCTTACATCTACGAGGAGGATAACTGGGTGGATGATATGGAGTTGGCTGCCTACGAGATGTTCCGCCGCACCGGCGACAAGAGGTACAGAACGCAGGCCATTGAATATGCCCGCCGCGAGCCTGTGACCCCTTGGATGGGAGCCGACAGCGCCCGCCACTACCAGTGGTATCCTTTTATGAATATGGGGCATTACCGCATCGCGAGGAATTTCGGCGGTAAGGTCTCGGCGGAGTTCATCAGGAACATCCGTTCGGGCATCCAGCGTGTCTATGAGCGTGGCAAGGATCATCCGTTTATGTTCGGCATTCCGGGAATATGGTGCTCGAACAATCTGACCTCGGCGATGCTGACCCAGTGCATCCTTTACCGTGAGCTGACCGGTGACACGACTTATCAGGAGATGGAAGGCGCTCTGCGTGACTGGCTTCTGGGGTGTAACCCGTGGGGCGTGAGTATGATTGTGGAGCTTCCGAAAGGTGGAATATTCCCGACCCAGCCTCATTCCTTCATCATCAACTACAAGATGGGCAACACCACTGGCGGTCTGGTTGACGGTCCTGTCTATGCAACGATATTCGGCAGTCTTCTTGGCATCCGCACCGATGGCGGAATCAACTACGAGGAGTTCCAGCCTGGCGACTTGGTTTATCACGACAGCACGCACGACTATTCCACCAACGAGCCGACAATGGATGGCACGGCCTCGCTGACATTTCCGTTGTCTTACTATCAGCGTGAAGGTAAGTCGCTTCAGAAGGAGGTGCGTTGTGGCATTGGAGGTTGTCGCCCTGTCGCTTCCATCACGGCTCTAACCGACAATAACATCTACCGAGACGGCGGAATAATCAGAACCGACCCGTCAGTCAAGCACATAGACTTTGTGTTCACCGCCGCCGACAAGGCCGACGGAGCGGAAAGAATCATCTCGACATTGAGAAAGTACAACATCAAAGGCGGATTCTTCTTCACCGGAGAGTTCTTCGAGATGTACCCTGATGTTGTCAGAAGGCTTGTCGCCGAAGGACATTACGTAGGAAGCCACTCCTACGGCCATCTGCTCTACGCCCCTTGGGGCGACCGGGACTCGCTTCTGGTGACAAGGCAAGAGTTCAACGAGGATATATTCAAGAGCTACAAGGTGTTGCGGGAGTTCGGCATCACGGATGCGCCGTATTTCATTCCACCTTACGAGCATTACAACTCGACGATATCCTCCTGGGCGCGCCAGCTTGGGTTGCAGGTCATCAACTACACCCCCGGAACCCTCACCAACGGCGACTACACCACCCCCGAAATGAAGCGTTATTTCAGCAGCAAGGAGATTCTCAGCAAAATTTGGGAATATGAAAGGACGGATCCCAACGGCCTGAGCGGCCATATTATGCTGATCCATTTCGGCACGGATCCGGCCAGGACCGACAAGTTCTACGACAAATTGCCAGGGCTGATCAGGGAGCTCCGCAGGAAGGGATATTCATTCACACCATTGAAAGACAATGATCAAGCACATCTATAAGTACAAAGGAACTTTCGAGTTCGAGGCTGGCGGAAGCATTGACAATCTGGAGGTCGCCTACCACACGTCGCCGTTTGGATATTCACCGGACAAGAAAGTGATCTGGCTATGCCACGCCCTCACCGCGGATTCTGATCCGGAGGGTAGTTGGTGGCCAGCTCTGGTAGGTCCCGGCAGACTGATCGACACCGAGAAATATTTCGTCATCTGCGCCAACGTCCTTGGTTCGGCCTGCGGTTCGTCAAGCCCGGCGTCAACCAATCCGAAAACCGGCAAGCCCTACTATTTCGAGTTCCCCAGAGTGACCGTGCGCGACACTGTACGAGCCTTTGATCTTCTTCGTCAGCATCTTGGAATAGAGAAAATTGATATGCTGGTCGGTACTTCGATGGGCGGATTCATGTCCTTTGAATGGGCTGTGATGCGTCCTGACATATTCGGAAAGATATTCTTCATCGCCACAGGTGCCCGCGTGACCCCTTGGCTTGCCGGCTTCAATGCCGCCAGCCGCCTCGCTCTTCTCGCCGACCCGACCTTCAAGGAGCACCGTGACCTGAACGGCGGTATGGAAGGCCTCAAGGCAGCCCGAGCCATTGCCCTGCTGACCTACCGGTGCGAGGAAGGCCTATTCAAGCAGAACGAGGACAGCGATGACACCGTCTTCGCCGGCAAGGTAGGCTCCTACTACCGCCATCAGACTTCCAAGTTCGTCAAGGATTGGGACGCATATTCCTACCTATATGTTTGTGACGAGGTTGACAGCAACAACGTTGGCCGTGGCCGTGGAGGTGTCGCCGCCGCCCTTGCACAAATCAAGACCGACTGCACCTTCATCTGTATGTCCTCTGACGAGCTTTTCCCGCCCGAGGATATGCGCCCCCTCTCCGAACTGATCCCTGGCTCCCGTTACCACCAGATCGAGACCCCCTACGGCCACGACGGCTTCCTGATCGAAACCGCCGCCATCGCCGAGATCCTCGCCCCGGCTCTTCCATAACGTCAACGCCTTTGACCGGGAAGGTTGTGCGACAAGTTATGGATCGTAATCTCTTGAATGTCAGCGTAAAACTGTCTTGTCTTTAGCCGTATAAACCTAAAGATACTCCTCTAATGCGTTGATAATCATATTTAAGAAGCTGTTTTGATTTGTTTGAAATGTTCTTTGAGGTGAAAGAATCTTCATTTTCTTCCCGCTTCTTCAGTCAGATAGCACCGCTATCCTCCTTGGAAGAAGCGGTTGAACCTGAAGTTTTTCACTCTCAACCCAGCGCCCGAACCGAGAGCAATCGAACTTGTTCGGATTGCCGAGGTGAGCAGCAGGGAAAGAGCTTGCTCTTAACCTTCAAACAAACAAATCAAAACAGCTTCTAAATCCTCCACGCATTTCCCTAATCTTTTTGCTCGGAGCCATCATCACGATGGCATATGAGAATTGCCATCGTTTTAGGTCAGACAGACCAGAAACGCATCTGTTGTGATGCAATAAGGAATCGCCAGGCCTATGCTTGACCCGAGTTCGTTTGAACTTGTTTGGGAATGCCGAGGAAAGAGGTGGAAATAACACCTCGATGGTTGTTGGGGCTTGGACGGTGCGCCTCGATGGGTGGTTTTCTCGGGGGTACGACCGAAAATGTTTCTGTTTTTTATGAATTGTATATGTTTCTTTTCGTTTTCTTCCGCCAGTAATGCCTAACTTGCGGTCGTGTTCCGGGAGGGATCGCGGGACATTTTGACAAACAGACACGATTCACTACAACTATGGAGACTTCAGAGAGAAACGGGGTCGTCAGGCGGAAAGTCGATGACCAGACTGCCATTAACCAAAGGACCATTGAGCAGGGGAATGTTGGCCAAGAGACTGCGGATGGGCGGAAAGCCGATGACCGCCCATCCGCCGTATCTGATGAGGAGCAGTACCTTAAACGCTACCACCACTGCCGCAGGTTGATTGAGGACGACGGGCGGTTCGTCGGGATGACGGACGAGGAGAAGGATGCATACGCCCAGCGTCTCGCCACGCCGGAATATCTTGACCTAACCTGCGACTGGGCGTTCAAGTACCTGTTCCAGAACCACCCGGAACTGCTTGTCCGGCTCCTGAACGACATCCTTCAGGAGGACATCACATCGATTGAGTTCTGGAACACTGAACTGGCGGAGGTGTCTCCACAGGACAAGAGGATACTTTTCGACCTCCTCTGCCGTACGCCTGACGGAACGATCCTTGTCGAGATGCAGAAGGCGTCGCGTTCCGACCAATGCGACCGGCTGCTTTACTACGGCTCAAGGCTTGTGACCAGACAGGTGAAACGTGGTGATGAGAAATATGCTCTGTCTCCCGTCAAAGTCATCTGCATAATGAACTACGAGGACAATCATCCTAATTCTCCTACTGAAAAGATTTTGTACCATTATCGGCTGTTAGAGGTCGAGACGGCTGAGCCGTTCGGCGACCGGATGTCGTTCTACCTGTTGGAGTTGCCGAGGATAATGCGCTACACGGATGAATATGACAGTCCGGTCGCCGCTTGGTGCAGGATATTCAGAAATTTCAGTATATTTGCGAAGTCGAGGTCGGAGAGGGATGCGGAGTTTGACAGGCTTGAGAGGGCGATGCGTGTCAGTGGCCTTGACGACAAGGAGATTGATAATTATTTCAGCGATATGATGACAGAAAAAGAGATGCGTCCGTACATAGAAGGTGCCGAGCAACAGGGCTACCGCAAGGGCTTTGAGGCCGGAGCCGAGCAAGGCAGGGCTGAAGGCGTTGAAAAGGGCATAGAGAAAGGGATAGAGAAAGGGATAGAGAAAGGGATAGAGAAAGTAGCCAAGTCCTTGCTGTCATTAGGCGTTCCTGTTGAGCAGATCGGAATTGCCACTGGATTGTCTCTTGAACGGATTGAGGCTTTGAAAGACAAATGAACCATCATTTCATTTTATGATGATGGCGGCAAGTCGCTTTAATATGTGGCAGTCTTGTCGCCGCACTTTGTCGGTATCAAAGTAGATTCAATAGCCACGGTTCTAATCTTCAATTCTAGCCATAACCATTTTCAGTGAAGGTCACTCCAAAGTGTCAACCATTCTCAGGGAAGGTCAGTTTTCAACTCGTTGTCATAGATTTTGTTATAGCAGTCCTTCCTCTTCGTTGGGTTCGCCAGCTAATGCCAGAGCGTTATTAAAGACTGTGAAACTGCTGAGACCTAGAATGATAAGTGCCAGCAACGCAGTTAATGAACTGTCCTTAACGATTTGTATCCTCATATAATACTAATATTAAGAGTAGATTAAACAACTTTTCGCTCACAACACTGGCCAAATAGTCAATCCTGCCAAAAAAACTATTCCGCGACTGCTGCGAGAGTTGAACCCGGCTCTCCCGTAGACTTCTTTGGACAATGTCACTCTGCCGGCTTGGCTATTCAAGACGTATTTTTGCCACGATGTAGTTGTCGTCCTCGCTGGTGCTGTCAAGCACTTCTGGATTCATAGTCAGCCGCCTCAAAGAGGTAGGATAACTGCTTGTCAACGAAGGGTCTAGAAGACAGTACAGCACATTATCTTTTATTTGGCAGAATGATCCGGCTAAAATGTCACTCTCAGGCTTGCCGGTCCCGAACCAAATCCATCCGCCATCTGAATAGAGACCGCAGTACGAGATGAGATCCATCCCTTTTTGGACATTGACCTGCAACAGCCGCTTGTCCTTGTCACATAAATACCTGTTGATTGTCGCGAACTCGCTGCCAAGCAAAGCATCCATTGCGATGAATGGGTCATCCTGTTTGTAGAAGCTGTCTGGTATGGCATAATTCCCGAAATCGAACGACTGCCCGTCATACATCATCCCAGCGCTGTACACCTTGATCACATCTGAGTATGAATCCACAACAAAAACGGAATCGCCTGAAGCAGTGAATATCTGAGTTGCAGGGGTCATATTCATTACCTTCTCATCAGAAGGATAGAAAATTTTATTGGACTCGCCTGACAGCAGTGCGAAACGACCTTCGCGACCGGAACCGTAGCCATAGTATGTCAACACTCCTTCCGATGTCAGCCAGGACATCACGCCAAGTTCAGGATTATCAACAGTCTGTGTCTTGAGAATGGTTCCATCCATAGAATAACGCAGGATCTTTGACGGGACTGAGAACACGTAGAGGCTGCTGTCTTTGTACTGTACATCATTGATGTGGACATACTCTTCAGGACCGTTACCACGGCGGCCAATCCTGTTGGCAAAGCGTCCATCAAGAGTGTATCTGAAAATGTTTCCGTTCTGTCCGTCTATGATAACATAGGAATCCTCAGTCACAATCATATCCGCCATCGAGCCGACGAGATGTTCTTCGTCGCTCTCCAGCGCCAGCAAGTAAACTGACTTTGCCACTTTTGACAATGGCGTTATCGAGTTGTTGAATTCCACATTGACACGATCTGACGAAGGCGCTTTGTCCCTTCCGCAACCAATCGCAGCCAGAGCGGCTGCAAGGCACAAAACAGTTTTGATTGTTTTCATTTTGAAGTTTGGCTGAATCAACATAATGTTTATACTGACTTATTAGTGACCCTACGCAACAAATTAGGCAAAATATTTCGGAACTATGCACTTTAGGCTTGCTCCGAATCCCTTCGGTAACACTTTCGGCCTCTTTTGCTCCTCAAGAGTGCAGCCTGCACTCTTGGGAAACGTTTCCCCCACTTTTCGTCTCCCGAGGGTGCTGCCGAGCATTCATTGGAGACATTATTCCCTTTGTCACTTCAGAAAGGCTATCCGGCACGCGCACGAAGACTTCATCTGCACTTTTGGGATGCATATACGCCTCTTTTCGTTCCCGGAGGGTGTCGGATGGCTCTGTTGAGTAACGTTTGCCCTCATTTTTTTCTGAATAACGCCAATAGTCATTTGTAAGCGTTTCCAAAGAATATGCATTTATTGATAAATTCAAGTCACGAGAGAACAAGGCTCTTGTATCTTTTAGTCTGTAATCCGGCACTAAAATTTGGCACTTGACAAGTCCTGTCTTTGCGAATTTTTCAAATAGAAGAGACTCTCTGTCCAGGCACGCCGAGCAAGGTGACGCCGGAATTACCATAAACATTTGCGGGTCAAAGTTGAGAGATAACCCCTCATCGTCAAGCAGACCGTGAATTAGATCATTGTCAACATCAGTAATATCGTTGAGAACTTCCTCGATTCTACCTTGACGCTCCTGAAACATAGACGAAGTCTTCTGGTACTCTTTAAGTATACGCATTAGACCTATAATAAGGAAGATATCAACGAAGACAAATACGAAGGTGATTACTTTCCAAAAACTATCTTTTCTCATATCTATGTAATCTTCGTTTTACTTTCTCGAATGTCGGATCGAAGAAACTAAGAGAATCTCCTATGACACTTGTGCCGATCAACTCATTATGCTTATTACACATCCCTCCCCAAAGTCCCATACTGTTCATTGATTTGTTCTTTTTGCAAAATGCTTCTTTGGTGTCAAGTATCACAGGAAAATTGCAATTATACTTGTCTAGTTTTTTGCGTATGCGAGTGCTGTCCTCCACTGTGCCATTGATATACGTCACAAACTCCCAGTCTGGATTGTCCGCAATTATCTTGTCAATTTTGCCATACGGAGAGAGTGACAGCCATTCATTAAGGCCTCTGGCCCACGCATAAGTGTAGACCTTATTGCCGGAAAAGTCTGGTTTATAGTCTTGTACAATCCCGTGTCGGTCAATGACATACATTCCGTCTTGTACCTCAACAGGATATATTTTGTCCATTTCGCAAGATGTTAGTGTGGCTATGATCAGCAGGCAGATAGTAATGTCTTTATGGTTCATAAAATGGAAATCAACCAGTTTAATCTAATTAATAAATGACCTTTTGCTAATAATTTTGACAACAAAGATGACGGCGACAATGTTCAGCCGTATACGAAACCTTACAAATATAGTTCATCGGTTTGTGCGGACAGTACCCCATTGATTGGAAAAGACAGTACTCACTGTCATCAGCATCTCCTTTACCTCCTATAATTACAGAGTCTGCCATCATAACTGTAGATGCGGCCAAAGCCATAGACGCGACTGCGAAGATCGCAAGTGAGACTTTAAAAATCTTTTTCATATGATTTGTACATTTAATTTTGTGACATCATTAATCGTTGACATTATCTTCTGTTCTAAATAGTGCATAGTAGCAACGTCCGTTTTTCGTTGTGATGTCCATCCGGTATGCGGTGTTTGGCGAGACAGGAATGACCATCAGTCCAATGGAACTGTCGCCTGCATAATCTTGGATCTCTCCGGAAGTTTGATTCTCCAGGGTAACGTCGACTGTGCCGAGATCCGAAAGGAATGACAGCTCAAGATTATCAACGGACGGGTAATAGAAGCACTCAACCAAAACCTTGACAGGGGCACGGTTAGTTTGCGTATGTCCTGTGGTTTGTTTGTCTTTTACAATAACCACAACAGGTCCGTCGTCATCGTTGCCGCATACTTTCCCCGATAACGGCCAGCAACAGACAGAGGCCAAAACAACAGTTAATAGTATTCGTTCCATAGCATTAATTTGTTTGCTCACACTGCAAAGTTCGGGAGAATATAGCAAAATTCAATGAAAAAAAGTTTTGACATTCTGTGTTTAATAGTGTTGATAATTAAATGGTTAGGGGTGTGTTTAGATTTGAGTTCTTGATAAAATGTTTAAGTCATTGTTTGTCAGTTGATTATAATATGGCCTCGCGCTTGATATAGGCTCATATTGTTGATAATCATAAAATTAGCACCTTAGCAAAGAACTTCGATGTAGAGGTCGCGATTGTCAGACGTTGATTTTAACAGCCTGTTTTTTAGACGGTTACGTTTTGTGTAGATCGTAGTGACGGAATAGCCTGTGACATAGGACATCGTCTTTGCATCTAAACCGAGAATCTGAAGGGCCACAAACCTGCAGTCTTTTTCGTTCATGTCTGGGAAGTCAGTCTTTAGTTTGATCATAATGCCGTCAAGACCTTCGTCAATCATCGCCTCAAGTCTACCCTCACCGCTATTCTCCAACTCTGCCGCAAGTCCTCTCACTCTCTCATAGATTCGTTCTTTATTCCAATCGGTATTAGGAGACTCCCAATATTCGGAACAAAGTTTACTGATTTTCTCCAGCTGCGACCTGTATGCCTTGATATACATAGAACGAAGTTCCTTGATAGCCGTCTCCCTTTCTATAAGTTTAGACTGACTTTTCTTTATGGAATCCAGCTTTATGCGAAAATCTTCCTTGGCTGTACGTTCATGGAAAAGTAAACTGTTAATGTTGTCGTTTATCTGCAACAGGTCCTCCACTTTGTGCCTCCATTCTTTCCTTTTAAGTGTAAAGATGGACAACAGGCCAGAAAGAATAATCACACCGGACAAAATGAGGATCCATTGGCGCTGGTCCCTTAATTGCTTTTCCCGGAGCAGTAGATGCGACTTGGATTGATAATATGCGGACTGTGCCAGTGCAACGGACTGATTAATGGCTTTGTAAACGGTAGAATCACGTTCTCTCACAGACCTTTCCAATAGACTCAAAGCCTCCTTGTACTCCCCGCGATGCCTGCATATACGATAACACCATACATCTATCTCGTCCAATTGACAGCCTTGAGCCTCTAGTTGAGAAATAATATTGTCCGCCGCGGAACTCTTGCCTGACAATTCCAAGGCATAGGCATAGGCGCAATAATCATTAGTTGTGGGAGTGCCATTGAATTCATTGACTGATTTACGAAATAAGTCAATGCTCAGATCTGGTTCATGATTGGATTTCCAAAGATTACCTAAGGCTTTGTTCAGAAGCATTCTGGCATATAGTGACGAATCACGGCAAGGTGATGAAAAGAATTCCGAATAAAGGCTGTCCGATTTTTCATAGTTATGCATTGATCCCAATATAGAAGCCATCATCGCTGTAGTTACCCACATTCTGGTAGAGTCTTTTGCCGTCTTGAACAATGTCAATGCTTTCTCGGCATAACCCAGGCTGGCCGAATAGTTTTGCTCCTGGCAGTAAAGATCTGAAATCGCTGATGCTATCAGTCCTTTAAAAATCAAATTATCAGATTCTGACGAGTATTCCAAGGCACGAACATAACTCGCGATCGCATCTTCCGGATTTCCGGCATTGTGCTGAACCGTCCCAAGATAGTAGAACGTCATCATCTTGTCGTCGTTGGAGCCATTGTTCTGATAGTAGGACACGGCAGGTAGTATCAAATGCAGGTCTGTGGTGTCAATCCAATTTCTGTTCAGTGCCATTGTGAACAGCAAGGAGTATCTCGCCCGCTGCGCTTTGGTTCTAAGACGCAGTGTGTCAATTGTCTCCAGCGTCTCCAAAGCACTGTCGGGCCTTGTCCACATAACGTCTTCGGCCGAGTTCATAAGTCGTCCAGCCTCCCTGTTTCCACAGGAGTAGGCGATCAGCACGGTGAAGGCCGACAATGCGATTTTCAGAATTATTCTGAATAGTCTCATTTTACAGATCAGGAGTTTTACAAGTAGTATTGATACAGCAAAAATAACAATTAATTCTTAAGATGTGCACTTCGTTTGACGAAATCTACTGTGTCGTAGAGAATAAACGTCGCCCAAGTGTTCCGCAAAGCCTGTCGAAGTGACCGGGGAAAGTGTAAAGTTTCTTTACACCCAGTGTTAAATTTCTTTACACTTTCTAAAATTACTAAAATCGCTAAAATATTCATTATAAATTAATTGAATATTTTGGCACGCCTAATGCTTGTGACTTTTACCGAAAAGGAAAAAGAAATATGAAAAAGACAATATTCATAACATTCGCGATGATGGTCGCCGCTCCGGTTTTCGCGCAGGAGTCGCTTCCTAATCCGATGACACTGAAGGATTGCATGGAGTATGCGATCAGCAACAGCACCAAGGTGAGGATACAGCAGGCGGCGAACGGTGATGCCAGGCTTGCGAGAAGGGATGCGATCTTCGATGCGTTCACCCCTGAGATAAGCGGAAGCAGCTCAGCCTACTATAACTTCGGACGTGCGGTTGACCCTAAGACCAACACCTACGTCACCACGACATCGTTCCACAACAGCTATGGAGTCGGAGCCGGCATCGCCCTGTTCAACGGATTCAAGGCTGTGAACAATATGAAGATCTCCAAGACTTCCATTGCTCTTGGCAACTCTCAGGAAGACCAGATCGAGGCCGACATCTGCCTCGCCACGATGGAAGCCTACTGCAATGTGCTCTATTACAGCCAGCTGTCCGACATCTACAAGGCTCAGGTCGAGGTCGCCGAGGAATCTCTCACAAAAGCCCGCCGTCAGGAGGAACTTGGACAGAAGGGTCACGCGGATGTTGTGGAGATGGATTCCAACCTCGCCGACAAACAGTACCAACTCGTTGAGGCCAACAACAAGCTTAACGACGCTAAGATAACCCTTGAGGACGTGATGTTCTGGTCTGAGGATCACGAGCTTGTCATCGACACTGAGCTTCCAGTGGCCCTTGACAACGAAAGGATGCTGACCGATTCCCTGGCTCTGGAGGATATGGTTGATTTCGCGCAGGCGAACAACCCGGCCGCACGTGTGGCACGCTATAACCTCTTGAACGCCAAGCGTGAGCTCAGCACAGCCAGATGGCAGCTTCTCCCTTCGCTGAACGCCTACGCAGGATGGTCCACGACTTACTTCACCTACCCTGGCAGCGGCTCGGTATCCGATCCTTTCCGCACGCAGTTCAAGAACAATGGTGGTGAATATGTCCAGCTGTCCCTGAATATTCCAATCTTCTCAGGACTTCAGCGCCACAGCAACATCGCAAGAAAGAAGAACGCGGTCGCCAAGGCTTCGGCCGAGTACGACCAGAAGATGAGGGACATCTCCGCCGAGGTGCGCAGGGCTGTCCAGGATCGCGACGGAGCGTCGGCCGCCTATATTCAGGCGCAGAGGAAATCCGATGTGCAGGAGGAAGCATATTCATTGAATATGAAAAAGTTGGAGCAGGGGTTGGTCTCTCCGATCGAGTTCCAGACCGCATCGAACAACTACCTTGAGGCGAACGCCCAGCGGCTCAACTCGCTCCTGACCTACTTCATCAAGCGCAGCGTGGTCAACTACTATAACGGAGTGGATTACATCAATCAATGAATATGACCGTGCCGGTCGCTGGGTCTGTAGAAGGGCCGAAGTGCTGCGAAAGATAGAGACAATAAAGTTACAAAAGGATAATAACAACAATTATGGACAAGATAATCGAGAAAAAGAAAGGCTGGAGATCAGCTTTCACAAAAAAGGCGATGCCTTACTGGCTTGGAGCCATTGTGGTAGTGTTCGTGCTCTACCTCGTCTTCAGAGACAATTCCAAGACCCTCAGGGTTGACAAGGACACGATCACGGTCAGCCAGGTCACGGACGGACAGTTCAACGACTATATTCGTGTAAGCGGTCAGGTTCAGCCTATGGTCACAATCCAGATCAGCCCGCTCGAAGGCGGTACCGTCCAGAAGATCATCGTTGAGGAAGGCTCCACCGTCAAGGCCGGAGAACCTATCCTTGAACTCTCCAACGACAACCTTGACCTCCAGATACTTAACGCCGAGGCTGAGCTTGCGGAGAAGGAGAACATCCTGCGTAACACGATGATTTCTATGGAGCAGCAGAAACTCTCCCACGAGCAGAACAGGCTCCGTTACGCCTCCGAGGCAAAGCGCAACAAGAGGACTTTCGAGCAGAACGAGCAGCTTTACAAAGAGAAGCTCATTTCCAAGGAGGACTTCCTCAAGGCTCAGGAGGACTACGATCTCTCACGGCAGAATCTTGACCTTACCCTCAAGAGCATGGAGCAGGACAGTCTCTACCGCTCTACCCAGCTGTTGAGTCTCCGCGAAAGTCTGGACAACATGCGTATGAATATGCAGTTGATCCGCCGTCGTAAGGAGAGCCTTACGATCAAGGCTCCGATCGACGGGGTTCTCGGACTTCTGGACGCCAACCTTGGCCAGTACATCGGGGCCGGCACGAAGATCGGCCAAATCAACTCGGAAGGCAGTTACAAGATTGAGGCTAAGATAGATGAACACTATATTGACCGCGTGGTTCCAGGGCTTGACGCCACATTTGAGCGTCAGAGCGAGAAATATGACGCTCAGGTACGCAAGGTCTATCCGGAGGTGCGTGACGGCAAGTTCCAGGCGGACTTCAAGTTCGAGGGCCAGCAGCCTGACAACATCAGGACCGGCCAGACATATTACCTGAACCTTCAGCTCGGCCAGCCGGAGCAGGCGGTCCTCATCCCTCGCGGAACATTCTATCAGAAGACCGGCGGCAAGTGGATTTATGTAGTGACCAAGGATGGCGGCAAGGCCGTCAAGCGTGAGATCCGCATCGGCCGTCAGAACCCTCAGTTCTACGAGGTTCTCGAAGGTCTGGAACCGGGCGAGAAGGTCATCACCTCATCCTACGACAACTACGGCGACAGCGATGTGCTTGTCTTCTAATTGATTAATGAATATGTCGGAGTGACCCGTGAGTCTGTCTAAGGGTCTCCAAAACAAGAATAAAAACAATAACAAATAAAAATTTCAAAGCTATGATTAAAGTCAACAATCTGTCAAAGGTCTTCAGAACAGAGGAGATCGAGACAACAGCCCTCAATGGAGTTTCATTCGAAATCGCCGATGGAGAATTCGTTGCGATTATGGGCCCTTCCGGTTGCGGTAAGTCAACCCTTCTGAACATCCTCGGCCTTCTTGACAACCCTACCGGAGGTTCCTACGAGCTTCTCGGCACAGAGGTCAGTCAGCTCAAGGAGAAGGAGCGCACCAAGTTCCGCAAGGGCAACATCGGATTCGTGTTCCAGAGCTTCAACTTGATCGATGAGCTGAATGTCTATGAGAACATCGAGCTCCCTCTGAGGTATCTGAACATCTCGGCCGCCGAGCGTAAGCAGAAGGTCACCGAGATTATGAAGAGGATGGCTATCAGCCACAGAGCCCAGCACTTCCCTCAGCAGTTGTCCGGAGGTCAGCAGCAGAGAGTCGCCATCGCCCGTGCCGTGGTCGCAGGTCCGAAACTGATCCTCGCCGATGAGCCTACAGGTAACCTGGACTCCAAGAACGGTAAGGAGGTCATGGATCTCCTCAGCGAGCTCAACAAGGAGGGGACGACAATCGTTATGGTGACCCACTCCCAGAGAGACGCCGCCGTGGCACAGCGCACCATCGACCTGTTCGACGGCCAGATCGTCTCCGACGTGAAGAACGAGCTTTAGCGTTGAATCTTGCTCGTGAGGGACGGCTGATTACTTGACGAGAGCTGATGAATCGTCACTACGGACTTGACAGTAGATAATGTAATTATACCACCCATAAGCGCCGCCCCTCACGTTTAAGATATTATTGGCGGAAGGTTGCCACGACGAACCCTCCGCGCTTCGCGCTCCGTCCCTCCCAGCCTGACGGCTGGGCCCCTCCCGCTTATGGCCGCGGGTGGCCAAGGTTCGCTGCGGCAACCTTCCGCCAAAACCAAATACGGACGTGGAGGATAAGTGATTGACCATTAGGAATATGCTTGGATGTCCTCTTGCATGAAGCGGGAATGAGGATAGGGAAGCAAAAGAATGAAAAACAAAAAGTTGGCCTCCACGAGGCCGTGAACGGAATATGAACAGTTTCATTAACTTCTTGAAGCGCAACAAACTTTACAGCGCTGTCAACCTGCTGGGACTCAGCCTTTCGATGGCGTTTGTCCTGCTTCTGGCCGTGTATGTCACCAGCCAGCTCGGCATTGACTCATTCAACAAGAATGCCGACAGGATCTATGTGATCGCCCAGAAAGAAACCCTTTCGACCGGCTACTGGCTGCCACGCCATATGAAGGCTAACTTCCCGGAGATCGAGAGGTCAGCGTCATATTCCAGCAACGGATTGCAGGAGTACAAGATCGACGGCAACACTGTGAACGCCAGGACGTCCTACGCCGACTCATCGTTTTTCGACATATTCAGTTTCCTTCTCGTGGAAGGTGATTTCAGGGAGTGGAAGGCTTCGACAAGCGGAGTTTTGATCAGCGAGTCATTCGCCAAGGCTCAGTTCGCGGACAAGGATCCGGTCGGACGTGAGATCCGTTTTGACGGAGCTGACTCGACGGTGAGCACACTGACGGTTTCGGGCGTGTTCAAGGACATTGAGAACTCCATCATCAAACCGTGCGACATATTCCTTCGTGGCGAGATTATGACCATCACCAATCTGGCCAACGACGAGCGAATGTCCAACTCCGGATCGTCAACCTGCTTCGTGATGGCCTATCCGAACGCCGACCTTCCGGCCAGACACGATGATATTCTTAAATGGTGCCGGGAGAATTGGTGGACATTTTCATCAGACTATGGCGGAGATGAGAATGACGTGAGAATCATTCCTTTACGGGATGTCTATTTCTTGTCGGACGGCAATGAGGACTACAATGACAGTCTGATTCTGGGCAACAAGACGACCGTGATGCTGCTCGCCGGAATGTGCTTCCTGCTGCTCCTGTTCGCCATTCTTAACTATGTGAACATGACCACGGCGCTGTCCGGATTCCGTGCCAAGGAGATGGCCACCAGGAGGCTTATCGGCGCGACGAAAGGCGGGATATTCCTGAAAATGATTGTCGAGAGCACCATCATCTGCGCTGCCGCCATGGTCGTCGCCATCCTGCTTGGCGAGGCTCTTTCCCCGGCGGTTTCCAAGGCGCTGAACTATGACATCTCGATCTTCAAGGCGATCTCTCCGGCAAGCGTTCTTGTCTGTGTCCTGTTCACGGTTCTGGTCGGAGTCATCGCCGGTATCGTGCCGGCGCTCATCATCCAGAAGGCCGAGCCGATCGAGATTGTCCGCGGTACGCTCAGACTCAAGACAAAGACCCTTTACAGCAAGGTCATCATTGTGATTCAGAATGTCATCACGGTCGTGATGCTCGTGACCGCTTTCACGATGCACCTTCAGATCCGCTCCATGATCAACGCTCCGATGGGCTATAACACTGAGGATCAGATCACCATCAGCAATGAATATGGTCGAGCGGGCGAATTGGCTCCGCTCATCAACAAACTTAAGGCGGAAAGCTGCGTTGAGGCTGTCGGTCTTGGCAATGGCTACCCGATGTTCAGCACCAACAACTGGACTATGTCCACAGAAAACGGAAAAGAGGCGTCGTTCCAGATAGTGCAGGGCGACAGCGCCTACTTCAACATCCTCGGCATCAGGAAGAAGCAGGACAATCACAGTCCGAACAGTTTTTGGCTGAATGAATATGCCTACGGAATCCTCGAAATAGACGAGACCGCCACGGAGTTCACGACCAAGTCCAACAGCACGATGCAGATTGGAGGAATCTACTACGACTTCAAGATCAAGCCGTTGCTGCAGGAGCAGCATCCTGCGTTGATCTACCAGTATGATGAATATCCTGCCGGGAAGAGGCCGTGGACGATTCTTGTGAAGACCACGCCGGATCACAAAGAGGCTTTCGCAAGGGTCAAGGCGGTCTTTAGCGAATTGTACCCGGATAAGTTATTCGATGCCAGCTATGTAGAGGATGACATCAAGGCTGTGTTCGCTTCCGAGAACAGGGTGTTGGAGATCATGGTCATATTCACAATACTTTCGCTGTTTGTCTCGGCTCTGGGTCTCGTGGCGATGAGTTCGTACTACATGCAGCAGGAACGCAGGACAGTGTCTCTCAAGAAGGTCTATGGCGCTGACTATAACTCTGTTCTGTGGGGCCTTGTGGCCGAGTTCATGAAGATGATCGGTGTGGCGTTCGTCATCGCTGTCCCGGTGGCGTGGTACCTGATGCACACTTGGCTGAACGGCTATTCCTACCGCATCGGTCTCCATTGGTGGATATTCGCGGTGGCAGGTCTGTTCACCGCTGTCATAGCCGTCCTCTCCGTCCTCTGGCAGGCCGTCCGCGCCGCCCGCACCAACCCGGCCATCGAACTGAAAAAGGAATAGCACATAGGTTGCCGTGTTTCGACGAGCTCTGCAACAGTTATAACGAGACGTTACGCCTCTGTCACTGAGTCTGTCGAAGTGACTGTAAAAAGGAAAGATGGACTTGGAATCTGTTACGATTCTGTCTTTATCATCCGGAAGGTTGCCACAGCGAACCTTGGCCACCCGCGGCCATAAGCGGGAGGGGCCCGGCCGTCAGGCTGGGGGGGACGGAGCGCGAAGCGCGGAGGGTTCGTCGTGGCAACCTTCTGGATGTGATGCAAAGGCTGTGGAGCCTAAACGATTGAAGATTAGGAATATAATGATGTGTCCTCACCGCTGGAATCGGGAGGAGGATATGTAAGCAAAATATTGAACGATAAAAGATTAGCCTCCATGTGGAGGAATGGGTATGAGAAGAAAAAGTGATTTGATCATCAAGGTTCTATCCTTGGGAGTGGGAATGGCGATCGCCATCATCCTGATCGCGAAAGTGTGCTTTGAACTGTCCTACGACAGCTCCTATCAGGATGTTGACAGAATCTATAAGATCCGCACCGGCATTTCTCGCCAAGGCGGAGAAGGGGATGACAAGGATTTCGGTCAGGTCAGTGGTGCTGTGGCACCGGGCTTCAAGGCTGAGATTCCAGGTGTGCTTGAGGCGACAAGATTCTCAAGCGTGTTCGACAGTGAGACTTTCATCATTGACGATGAAGGTAATAAGGTTTCCTCCGAGCACATCATCACCGATTCTTGTTTCTTCAAGATATTCAACAGGCAATTTCTTGCAGGCGATCCAGAAAAGGCTCTTAAGTCTTGGAACGGAGATGTCGCCGTGTCACGGACTTTCGCTGAGAAACTCGGTGGAGTCAACGAGGCGGTTGGCAAACAGATAGCCAATGAGCAGATGCCGAAACTGAAGCTGACTGTCTGTGGAGTTTATGAAGACTTCCCGAAGAACGGCTCCATTCATCCTGAGGTTATCCTTTCCATTGAGACGATGAGCTCTTGGAGCCTTAACAACTGGCTCGGTAACGACCGTTACATCGGATTTGTGAAACTGGCGGAAGGGATTGATCCTGCGTCCCTTAAGGATGCCATCCACGAGATGCAGAAAGCGCATCAGCCACTGGAGGAATTGGAGAAGAACGGAACTACAGTGTGGTATTTCCTCGCTCCTCTGTCCAAGGAACACAGCTCGCAGCCTTCGGTCAGGAATCTGGTCTTCATCCTGTCCATAGTCGCCATTCTGCTGCTTCTCGTCTCCATTATGAACTACGTTCTCGTGGCGATCTCGGATGTCATCCGCAGAGCCCGTGAGGTCGGAGTACGCAAATGCTACGGAGCCGAGACCTGGGACATCAACAGGATTCTTCTTAAGGAAACAGCCGGCAATCTTGGACTTTCCCTTGTGGTCGCCGCGTTGCTTGTCCTTGCGTTCAGAGGTGCTGTCGAGTCCCTGCTCGGAGTCCTTGTGCAGGATCTTATCACTCCGCTCTCCATCTGGATCATAATCGGAATTGTCATCCTTGTGTTCCTTGTCTCCGCCATCATTCCTGCGCAGATGTTCACCAGAATCCCTATCTCCAGCGCCTTCAGAGGCTACAAGGAGAGCAAGCGCCGCTGGAAGATCTCGCTGCTGGCTTTCCAGTTCGCCATCAACGCCGTGCTTGTGTCCCTTGTGCTGATCGTAAGCCTCCAGTACCGCAAGGTGCTGAACACCGATCCCGGCTACGAGTACAAGAATCTGGTCTATGAGACATTCCCGTCCTACGACCAGACAAAGATGAACGCCATCGCGGGAGCCCTCCGCTCGCTTCCTGAGGTAGAGGCCGCCGAACTGACCTACACCCTGCCATTCGAAAAGGCCTCCGGCAACAATGTCTATCTTCCCGGCGACGACCGTGAGCTTTTCAACATCGCCGATGAATATGGAGCCTCGGAGGGTTTCTTTGATATGATGGGCTTCCGTCTTGTCGAGGGATCTGTTCCTAAGGGACCGAACGATGTGGCTGTCAGCAAGTCGTTTGTGACCAAGATGGCCGCCTTTGCGGATTGGTCTGACGGGGCTGTGGGCAAGATCGTCAACATTTCCGAGCACGATCAGGTCACCATCTGCGGAGTCTACGAGGACTATGTCATCGGAGATGTCACCGACATGGACGACCGCCCGAGCGTCCGCTTCTGCTGGAATCAGGACTTCTACACTGAGGAATACAAAGAGAAGGGGGGATATGATTGGGCCGGCCTGATGCATACCATCGTCATCAAGCTGAACGAGGTAACCCCTGCGGCTATGCGTAAGGTAGAAAGTGCCATCAGGGAAGTGGCTCCTGACAGCGACGCGGAGGTGAAGGCATATTCAGAGACTCTTGTGAATATGTACGATTCGACGAAGCAGATGAAGAGGACCTACGAGCTTGGCGCGTTGTTCGCCCTTCTGATCGCCATCATCGGCCTAATCTCCTACGTCCGTGACGAGAACTACCGCCGCAGCGCCGAGATCGCCGTCCGCAAGGTCAACGGCGCCCAGTCCTCCGAGATCGTGTCGATGCTTGTGATGGACATCCTGAAGGTGGCTGTCTTCGCGGTGATCATCGGTGACGCGGGCGCCTGGCTTGTAGCCCATTACTGGCTCCAGCAGTTCCCTGTCAAGATCGCCCTCAACCCACTGTTCTTCATCGCCGCCGACATCATCGTCCTGGCCATAGTCGTCAGCGTCATCGTAATCGGCTCCCTGAAGATCGCCCACACCAACCCTGTGGAGTCCCTCAAGAACGAGTAGAACCACTCATTATCAATGGGTGACGCATAACCAATTGATATTTAATAAATAATCGCTTCCCCTTTAGCGGTTTCCTACTAAAGGGGAATGTTTATATTATTAATAATGAAGAGGTTTCGTTTTATGGTTGACTTTGCGGAGGCCGGAAGGTTGCCACAGCGAACCTTGGCCACCCGCGGCCATAAGCGGGAGGGGACCCAGCCGTCAGGCTGGGAGGGACGGAGCGCGAAGCGCGGAGGGTTCGTCGGGGCAACCTTCCGGCCACTAAATTGGGCTTTGAATATCTGCTTGATAGGATGTGGCTTTAGTGGCCGAATTGATAGACTATGGCTTTAGTGACCGAAAAAGAATCGGTCATAGAGCTTGTCGAAGTGGCCGGCTCCTTTCTACTTGAATATGAGCGTGAAGACGGTCGCTTCGGAGTCCGAGCGGGTGAGGCGGAGGGTGCCGCCGTGCATCCTCATTATCTGACGGGAAAGGCTCAGGCCGATGCCGCTGCCCTCAGGCTTGGTCGTGAAGAACGGAATGAATATCTCCTCCTGGCTCGCCGGACTGATCGCCGGCCCGTCATTGCTGACATTGATGATGACGTTGTCCCTCTTGTCAATCTCTGCCGAGATCTCGATGTGCTTTGCCCCGGCCTGAGCGGCGTTCTTGACAAGGTTGATGAGAATCTGCGAAATCTGGCTCTCGTCAGCGTACAGGAGCACATCCTCGGTCTTTTCGACGAACTTGGCCACGGCCCCTGCGGATGTCAACACCGGTTGGCTGAGGTCGATGACCTTGGCGGCGAGATCACGGGCAAAGAATGCTTTTCTTACCGGGACAGCCACGTGAGTCAGATCCCTGTACGAATTTACGAACTTGATCAGGCCACGGGACGAGCTGGCGATCGTCTCCAGACCAACCTTGAGGTCCGGACCGTCGGATGGCGGAGTGATCGTCCCGGCATATTCGGAAAGAGCCTCGGAAAGGGATGCGATCGGGGTGACGGTGTTCATAATCTCGTGGGTCAGAACCCTGATGAGCCTCGTCCAGGACTCCGACTCGTTCTCCTCGATGGCCTCCGAGATGTCGTTCACCGCGATGATTTTCACGTCCTTACGCCCGATGTGCGCCGATGTGGCGGACATGGAAATGTTCGTCTGCGAGCTTTCCGAATAGATGGACGCTTTCTGGTCCAGCCCCTCCTCGACTTTCTCGAAGGCTCCTCTCAACGAAGGGCTTACGATGTCAAGCTGGCGTAAGGTGTTCAGTGACGACACGCCCAGAAGAATCAGAGCCTGCTTGTTGGTGTAAAGCACGGAATCCGTCCCGGACTCCAGCACGACGATGCCGGTCTTGGCCTTGTCCAACATCTGTCCGTAATATTCCTCCTGCTCCCGGATGTCGGCCGTCTCTTTTTGGAATATGGTCCGGATTCGGTTCAGGGTCCGGTTGATCTTCCGGCTGCCCAAGCCGCCTTCGTCGAATCTGAAATTGGTTTCCTTGTCCTCAAGGGCATCAAGCATATAGGTTACTTTCTTGAGGATGCGGTGCCTTGTAAGAAGCACCGCAAGCAAAGCCACCAGCGCCACAACGCCGGCTGGAATCGCTATCTGAGGCCACGGAATCATATTCCTAAATTCCGTATTTCTTGAGTTTGCTGTAGAGGGTCGGGCGGCTGACATTCAAAGCCTTGGCCACCAGCGACATATTTCCGGAATATTTCTCCACGGCGGCGCGGATCGCCTTTTCCTCGACTTCCTCCAGTGTCGCGACTGATGGTTCGCTTCCCTCGACAAGAGCCTCTGACGGCAGCTGCAACTCGTTCTCTGTCAGATTACTGCCTTCCGCCAGAATGACCGCCTTCTCGATGCAGTTCTGGAGCTCACGAATATTCCCGCTCCAGTGGCAGTCCTTCAAAGCGGCCTTCGCCTCCGGATCGATACCCTCTACCTCGCGGTGGTACTTCTCGTCGAACCTTTTTATGAATATCCCGGCGAGCGGAACGATGTCTTCCGGGCGCTCCCTCAGGGCCGGCAGATGGATGCTCATCGTGTTGATCCTGTAGAAGAGATCCTCCCTGAACGAGCCTTCCTGCACCTTCTGGCGCAGATCCATATTCGTGGCGCAGACAAGGCGGATGTTCACATTGCGTGGCTTGGTGTCGCCGACCCTCGTGATCGTCCTGTTCTGGAGAACCCTCAGAAGCTTCGCCTGAAGGTGTAAAGGAATATTCCCGATCTCATCCAGGAAAAGGGTTCCGCCCTCGGCCAACTCGACCTTTCCGGCCTTGTCGGCATAGGCGTCCGTGAACGCTCCCTTGACGTGTCCGAAGAGCTCGCTCTCGAAAAGGGTCTCCGGAATCGCTCCGGCATCCACGCTGACCATAGGGCCGTTCCGCCGCTCGGAATGATTGTGTATCTCTCTGGCCAGAAGATCCTTACCCGTTCCGTTCTCGCCGGTGATCAGTACCGTGGCATCGGTAGGGCCGATCTTCTCGATTGTCTTCTTGATTTCGGCCATGGCCTGTGAAGTGCCCCAGTACATCCCGGTCGGGCCGGTGGCATATTCATTAGACTGCCGGCTGTCCTTCCGGTTCTCCGTCACCGCCCTTTCCAGCGTGGCGAGCAATTTCTCGTTCTCCCAAGGCTTCACGATGAAGTCGAACGCCCCTCTTTTCATCCCCTCCACGGCCAGGGATATGTCAGCGTAGGCCGTGAACAGCACGACTTTCTGGTTCGGGTTGTTGTTGCGTAACTCGCTGAGCCAGAAAAGTCCCTCATTTCCAGTGTTGATGTCCGTGTTGAAATTCATGTCCAGCAGGATCACATCCGGCTGGAAGGCATTGACGGTGCTGATAAGCTGTGCCGGTGACGGCAGGATCTCCACCGCCTCGAACCGCATAGGCAACAAGATCTTCAACGCGGACCGGATCCCCGCATTGTCATCAACCACAAGAACTTTCCCGACTTTCTTCATCTTGATAACGTTTTTTTCTGTCAGCGACACTGCGTTCTCAGACACTTTAGTCACTACGCCTCCTCAGGCTTATTATGTTTTGTTTGCAAATATAACCTTCCAGGTTTTACAAAGATAAGCCTTACAAATCAGAAATCCAATCTGTTCCTTATATCTTTGCATCCTCTCTCTCAATCCTGTGGTATGTAATTGGCTTATTATGAGCATAATAATGTTTTCTCTTTAGCTAATACAGACTAAAGAGAAAACGCTAATAATTTGAACAACAGTATATTGCCTGCCATCCGTTGAGCCTTAACAGTAGGCAGACAACTCATTGAGTTGTTTATTTCAATAAGCCGAAAAGTGTCAGTGCCGTTCCTGCAACGAAAATCAGAATGATAAGATCGATGCAAGAGATTAGGAGTCCTGTGATCGCAAGTCCTTTGGGTTTTCTGAATATCCCTATGAACGACAGGATGAAACCGATGAACCAGACTAAGAAATTAACTCCTGGTAACCAGCTGAATATTAAGCTGATTAAAGATAGTACAAATCCTGCGGTTCCCACACCGTTGGATTGCCGTTGCTCCACTGATACGTTCACTGAAGCCGTAGACGGTCTTCCATTGAATAAACTCTGACTCATAATCTGCATTTTTTCAAATTCATATTCGGTTTGGCTGATAATTCCTTCATCTGACAGTTCTTTCATCTGTCTGATCTTATCCTGCAAGAAAGACTTGCGGGCATTTTGGTAAACGTTGTACACCATTTCGGGATTCTTGACATATCCCATATTTATATTCGGTATGTTTGATTGTGGCGTTATATGGATCGTGCCGCATCCGAAAAGGCTCTCTATGCCTTTGTGCACGATGTCGATTAATTCAACTTGGCTGTATTCAACCTTCAGGACATTCACGTTAAACAAACCATATTGTATGTACAGATTCTTGTTGGTTATGATTATCGCCTCATTATGTATGTAGATAACTGTTCTTATTATAACGACTGCCATTATGATGGCGGCATAGAACAGCAGATCATCAATTATTTCCGGCAACGATCCTAAATTGAGCAGAACGCAGCATACACAAAATGTAAGACAGGATGGAAGCAGAGAACTCCAATGATGTTGAACGAACAAAACAATCTGTTCATTCTCGGACAAAACCAGTTGATTTCTTTTAGTCATAAAATTACACGTGTGCCCTGTGCCCCTCCAGGTCATTTTAAATAAAGAAAGTGTGGAGCCGATCGGTCTATCTGGCAAGAGGTTCTGACAAAACCTGGAAACAAATAAACAGAAACAATCCCCACACCTGTATAGTCGGGTACTTGGTACACGCAAACTGATACAGATGAAAAGGTGCTGTCGTTTACCCTTGTTTCCTTTGAAACTGTCAGATTTCTTGCCAAGGATAGTGCGAAAACACTTTCATCAATATGTCTGTCCGGAACGCGATGCCCGGAGTAATGCAAAGATAAGAATATTTCCGGACAAACATCATTTGACGGGATTGCTTCTGTCGTGATCATCTCCTTGTTTTTACAGATTTTTCACAAAAATAGTCTGGGTGTCGGCAGAATTCCGGTCGATTCAAAAACTTTTTTCGCATTCGGCCACTATTTTGCCGAAGCGGTCGCTATCTTTGTAATTGTAATCAAAATCAATTATGTCAAAGACTTATTTCAAAAGTTATATTTGGTTGCTGGAGACGCTGCAGAGCCACGGTTCTCTCACCTTGAAAGAACTTCAGAGTCTTTGGCTGCGCAGTTCCGTGAACGATGAGGGAAAAAAGTTGGCTCCGAGAACGTTCTCCAACCACATCCGAGCCATTTTCGATATCTTCGGCATTGAGATTGTATGTGACCGTGTAAATAACACGTATCGCATTGACAATGAGGGTGATGTTTATGGTCATAAGATGCGCGACTGGATGTTGGATGCATTGAGTTTGGGTAACCTGTTGAATGAGAGCCTTGGATTGAGGAACCGGATTGTTTTTGAGAATGCTCCTTCCGGTTACAATCATCTTGCGACTGTCATAGGCGCGATGCGGGACAATAATGTTCTGGACGTTGTATATCATAGTTGCCAAAAAAAGGCTTCTGAAAATTTAGTCCTTGAACCATATTGCCTTCGTGAGTATAAGAAACGATGGTATCTTTACGCGCGTAAGGACAATGACAGTACGCCGCATATGTTCGCTCTGGACAGAATACAGAGTCTGGTGGTCGGAAAGTCGAAGTTTTCCTTTCCAAAATCCTTTGATGTTGATGAATATTTTTCGGGTGTTTATGGCCCTCGGGTATATTCTGATAAGAAATGTGCGACCGTCGTGTTGAAGGTCTCTGCCTTTCAGTCGAAATACTTTATGTCTTTGCCTCTTCACAAGTCTCAGGAAATCCTTGAGGAGACATCAGACTATACGATATTCAAGTATCATCTTGTTCCCGACTATGACTTCAGGCAGGACGTGCTGTCGTTCGGTGATCAGGTGGAGATACTTGAGCCTTCCGCCCTTCGTAAAGATATCGCGGACATTGTTTCTAAGTTAAACTTGAAATATATTTTATAATAAATGGCACAAATAGGTTACGGGTATGGTAGTGAGTACCAGTTGATGAGATTCCTTGGCCATCATAGGAATCTGTTGGAAAAGGAGATCCGGAAACAGGTCGGATTGTGTGATGGTGAATTCAATTGGCTGGATTTCGGGTTTGCGGACCCTGCTAAAGTTATCTCAGGAGACAAAGAGATTGTGGGCTTGAAGTTTCTTAAAGAGAGATTCCATTCTACATATCCTGATGTAGAAAGTGAGTATAAGAAATACAATATCAAAAATCAAAGGCCCTGGCAGAGTTGGGATGCTGTGTTCATATATGATGATATTCTTTATCTGGTTGAAGCCAAGGCGCATATAAGAGAGTTTGAATCCAAGGGGTATGAAAAAGGGAAAAATAAAGACAACAATGTCAGGCGTTATTTTGAAGATCAGTTGGGAAAGTTTAAGATAAAAGTTTCTGATTCTTGGTTTGGTAAATATTACCAATTCAGCAACCGTTTGGCGACGGCCGCATTGCTGAATAACTGTGGAATAATGGCTAAAATCCTTTATATCTGTTTTGAACACGGCTATAGGAAACGAATTGTGGTGAAAGATGGAATCAAAGACAAATCCTCAATTATCGAGGTCTGCAATGCTGGTGCTCAAAAAGATGATTTTGAAAACACCATAACGGATGAGATGAGAGAATTGAGTATTAAGGATGAAAGTTTGATCTCGAATCTTTTTGCAGGAAGAGTTTACATAAACTCCGAACCGGATTTGTAAGTGGACAATTGCTTTTCCGTATTTGATAATGTGTTCATAATGAGATAGATGAACACTTGTCTTTAGTAGTTCCTTGCGATAGGTTGTGTGTTTAGACGTTGGAGTACAATAAGTTATCCTCCACTCATTCTGTTTCAATGAGTGGAGGATAACTTATTTACAATCTGAGAGATAGACTTATATCTTCGGTGAAATTCAACTCTCGGTTATTCCGAGGCGGACTCGGAGACGGAGACGTTCTCGGCACCGGCGGCCTTCAGGGCGGCGACAAGGACATCGACC
>ERZ1026860.250-NODE-250-length-41056-cov-10.059145_pt1 | contig 41056 bp, 32 predicted proteins | sample MGYA00380160_ERZ1026860 | MGnify/ENA primary metagenome ERZ1026860 (study PRJEB33269, sample SAMEA4719796) | human gut metagenome | biome: human-associated habitat; feature: organic feature; material: feces | place: Cameroon | collected 2013-10 ... | reverse complement strand
ATGTTACACATCAACTTCTCTAAGAGTTATTTGGAAAAGTCATAAGAATATATACGGCTAATTTTAAAAATAGCAGTAGTTTTTTAGCGATTTTTGGAGCCATAGGGTACCTAAGTCTTAAATCAGCTTGGTCATAATATTTTCGGTGTCCCCAAATTATTTTCACTAAAAATGCCGAAATTCTCAGTTTTTATTTACGGTGTTATGCCGAAATTCTCAAATTGTGGGGTGTTTTCAAAAACTTGCTAGCTATAGTGAGACTTAGATTATTTCGCAAACCAGAGATTCAATACCGATAAACCTCCACGAGGCAACTTTCGTGGGCGAGGTCGTTGGGATTGGTGCCGGGGGTGCCTTGGGGGATTTCTTCACCGAGGGTGGAGAAGAGGTCGGTCCAGAATTGGGGGAATGTTCCGTCGGGGGAGAGGAAGTTCATCGGGCGGGATTGGAAGATGTGGTCGCCGGCGGGGTTGAGGTAGGATTCGTAGATTAGTTCGGAGCAATAGAGCTTGTTGTTGTCGGGGAGGTAGGACCAGTCGTAGGGGAGTCCCAGCATCGACTCTGCGCGGTGCACTGCCTCTGTGGCGCTGAAATCACAATCAATTCTCATCACCACGACTCCGGCGCCTTTCCCACCTGCAGAGTTTCCGTTTTCTCCTCCCAAATGCCTTCTTCCCTTTGTCCCAAGCCCCTTCTTTCCTCCACAAAAACTTCTACTCTCCGTGGCTTTGTTTTTCACGGAGAGTCTCTCTGCTAAAAACTTCTCAAGCGAAATTCGTCGCACTCCATCTTTGGGGCAGGCTTCAATCACAAATGGCTTCCCGTTGTCGAAACAGACCATTGCCACGTGGTCGAATGAGAGGGAGTCCGGGGTGGAGGTGGCCTCAGAGATGGCTTCACTCATCGGGGAATCTCCGGAGATGCAGAAAAGAAGGTCTCCTTCTTTTGGGGCGAATGTCTTTGGGTGACAGGCGCTTAGCGACACGATTGCGATAAGTGATGTGATTGCGATAAGTGTCACGGAAGTCAGCGTCCTTTGCCACCACATTGTCGGTTTGTCGAAAATTTTTTCTTGCATATTCCTTTTCAATGGTTTGGGGACGGAGATGCAAATCAACGGAAGTCCGAGATGAGGATACGCCTGCGGAAACGTGAGACAGGGTAGCTGTCTTCGCGGATGACTTCTTTGTCCTTGTCGGGCATTTCCCGGATTGTGACTGTGCTGTCGCGGCTCACCGGGTCGTAGCGGGTCCATTCTACAGGCACGTTGTGGAAGCGGCCGTCTCCGCCATAGACACTCACATAATCCACCATCGGGGTGCCGGAGAAACCGTCGGCAGTGACTACGATGTTTTTTTCTCCCTTGTCGCTGTCGCTTAACTCGCTTGTTTTCAAAATGTTCTCTGTGATTGAGTCGGGGTGGGCGAAGCGGGCGTCGCCTTGGTAGTTTGCGAGTGATTCCCACTCCCAGAAGGAAGAGTTTTGCAGAAGCTTTGCACCATAGATTTCTTTGCGGGTGCGGGTCTGCTGGTAGAGCGGAATCGCCAGAAGGGGAGCGAAGGCGAAGTAGATTTGACGGAAGTAGTCTTCGTTGGTGCTGATGAAGTTTTGCCTCACCTTCTCAAGACATATCCCTTTAAATTGTTGAGGGTCGGTGTCTATGTTGAAAACCTGGAGATGTTGTGGAAAAACGACATTAATCATCTTTTCTTTCACCACGGAGAAGTCGTCGCCGTAGCCGATGCTGCGGTCGCGCATCAGTTTCAGTATGTTGCTTTGTGCGAGCGGGGTGAAGAGGAGGCGGAATTCGACTTCGTTGTTGCGGTCTTTGGTGTTGAACATCACTTCGAATTCCTGGTTGGACATCATCGTGTAGTCGCTATCGTCGTCAAGTTTGCGGGAGAATTTCTCCAGATTCCGTTTTTTGATACTTTTGCGTATGCCGGTTATCATCGAATCTCCGTCGAGGCCTTCGGGAGTTCGGGTGAAGCGGAGATTTGGCGCCGCTTCGTTAGCATACATTATGAATGTCCTGTTGCCGTATTCGGGGCACGGCTTCGTGACGCAGGCGGTGAGAGTTTCGCTGCGGGTCACAGGGTAGCTGTTTCCTTTGTCGTCCCGTTCATATTCGGTCCAAAAGATTGTCTTGTAGCCGGTGTAGGTCTTCATACCCATTGAAAACTTCTTGACTGTGGCTATGACGAAGGGGTTGCCTTTGATTTCTCCGCTATGGGCGAAGAGAACAGAGGAATCGTTGTTGAGAAAGCCGGTGTAGCCGAATTCTTTGCAGAGCTGTTTGAGGCGGGCTGCGTTGAAGTAGGGGTCGAAGTGGATGTTTGGGACAGTCTTTTCGATGAGTTTGGTGGGCATATCCCAGCTGAAGAGCTCGTTGAGGGGAGCCATCTGCCATGTGGCCTCATCGCGCATTTCTTTCACTTTGTTTTCAAGCTCTTCGAGCAAAGATTTCATTACCCCGATTTTCTTTCGGACGATGGTGAATGCGAGGACAATGAGCGCAACTCCCACAGCCACTGCGCTGACTATGAGAGCGATGAGGTAGCCTGTCTCGAATCCTGTGGATGCCCAATATACGGAGATCTCGTCTAAGAAAAACAGCGGCACGAACAACGCCACACCAGTCAGAATCATCAGTACCATCAGTGTCTTCATTCCGAAGAGTTTGCTGTTGTAGCTTTCGATTTCCCTGATTGTGTGGTCAATGTCGGCGCAGAGTTTTTTGTTGGCGGCGGCGTCAATCCCGGCTTTGGCCTCCATCTGCGCGAAAGTTTCCTCGGCTTTTGTGCGGAAGGCGGCTTTCAGCTGGTCGCGGTACAGGTCCAGGGGTTCATATATATCATTCATAGAAGTTGGCTTCTTTTTGATTTAGATTCACTTTCTCATCAGTCGAGTACTCCAAGTACACTCCTTCTTCGGAAGTGAATCTGCCCTCAAAAATAATCTCAAATTTGGCTTCTTTGGGGTCCATATTCACTTCCTCATCAGTCGAGTACTCCAGTACACTCCTTCTTCGGAAGTGAATCTGCCCTCAAAAATAATCTCAAATCGAATCTGGCATCTAGAAGAAAACCTGTCTTGCGCGTTCCTTGGTTTGAGCTGATGCGGTGAACGGAATCCTTGTGGTGTAGCCCTCTTTTGCTGCGACAATCATCTTGGTAGGCCAGTCGTAGATGTCTCTGTTCCACTGGAATACGCTGTCGTTGTAGAGAGCGCGAGCCGCAGTGATTTCCTTCTGGAGATAGGAGTTCTGTTGCATCGCATCGGCAATGGCGGCGTGTGCCTTGAGTTCAGGATAGGCTTCGACTTGCGGGAAGAGGCGGGCGTAAGCGTTGTCGATGTTTTGCGCCACGGTGTTCCTGTCAGCTTGAGGATTGATGCCTCCACGGTAGGCGGAAATGGTCTTCATCACATCTTTGTCCAACTCGATGGCCTTTTCAAGCAGCGGAGCCACATTCTGGAGAATCTGCACCCTCTGTTCGAGGTAGTTGTCGATGTTGGATGCCTCGGCCTGAATCTTTTGCTGAAGTTGCTGGAAGTAGTTCTTGGCCTTGATTTTCATAATCTGGAAGATGACTCCCGGCAAAATTCCGCACACCCACAGACATATTTCAAAAATCACGGAGCCCACTCCTGTCTTGACCGGAAGTTGCTTTTCAATGACGTTCACATCACGTCCGGCTTCATTCACAACCGGATTCATTTCGTCCAATTCGTTTGCCATAGTTTTTAGGATTTTTCAATTGTTTATGATTACAAATATAATTAATTATTTTTCCATCTGTTGTAGACGAAGCGGCCGGCTGCGAACAGCAGCATCGGGCCGAGTCCGGAGTAGAACGATGCGATGAATTCGTCGGGGATTCCCGGTATGAATTTGAGCGCCATTCCAAGCCCCAGCATAAAGATAATCAGAAGCCATCCGCGAACAGGGAATGTCTTGAGCGGATTGGTCTTTTCACTCTGTGAGGCGATGTGGACTGAGTATTTGTCGACTGCTCCCCGGAACATAAAAAAGAATCCGATGAGGACCGCTATTGTGATGAGCAGCAGCCACCATAGTTTTTCCGTCGGCATAGTGAGATATGCCTTAACCCCTTTGACGCTGATGATGACTCCCGGAATGCCCCAAAGCACCGCAGCAATGTAGTATAGGGCGTTTTTCTTCATATCGAGACGATTTGTCAACAAATTTAGTAAATTTACAGCGAATTCCTATAGGTGTTCGTTTTTTTTACGTATAATAATTGGAAAGAAAAAGTACGTGGGTTTTAACTCCTAAGGAGATAAATGACCCCGTACACATAAAAATAAGATAATATAAATCAATAATTTAGGATATGAAAAAGTTAATCGTCGCAATCGTTTTTTGTCTGTGTGCGTTCTTTGGAGCGAAGGCTCAGACAATCTATAGCTGTCAGTATCGGAGCGATGCGGACGTGAAGGTCTATGTCACGAATTACAAAAGCGAGGCGGATTTGGTGGTGTATAGATGCGACTACCGCAGCGACGCCAACGGGAATGACGGTCTGTGGTATTTCGTGAAGTATAAAAGTGAAGCGAAGAAAAGAATTTATTTCGTCAACTACCGCAGCGAGGCCGACGTAGTCATCTATTTCACTTCCTACCGCAGTGAAGCGGGCTGGCGGGATAAGAGCAAGCAGTATTTGTTCTATTGATTCTGTTCCGGTCGTGGCTTCAACTAATTGTCCTTGTTAGACTTCCATAGGATGTAGCTCTCATACTTGTATTTCGACACCCTCTGCTCCGAGAACTCTTCCACATTGCCATTCTCGTCGTGCCGGAATCCATACGATGCGCTTCCTACGAGATAGATGGCATTGTTCACGCCGAGGTCAACGAGCGCCTGGGCGAAGTCGTGGAACGATTCGGGAGTTTCGCTCTTGACAACAAAAATTTCACCGGCACGCTCGCATAGTGCCTTGCGTATAGATTTGTTCTTCGGCTCATTCTCAATCAATCGCTTATTTTCGACTAGCGGATACTGGCGGAAGAAATACCCTTCCTTTTCTGTCGCTTCTTCGAAGAGGGGAGAGTTGTCGGCCACGCCAATGCTGAGTTTGCCATCAATGATACTGCAGTAACCTTTCTTGGAAAGCCCCCAGGCAAGAGGGGTGCCTTTCAGCACGAAAGCTCCTACAATCTTTTTGTTATCTCTCCGTATGTCAGCGGCCTGGGTGGCAAGAATAATGTTTTTGTCCTTGTAGTCCGGCGCTCTCAGACATAGTTCAGGAGTGGCGTTGTGCGGGATGTAGATGCTGAGTGGAATGTCATTTATGGTCTTTTGGATGAGTTCGGTATATGAGAGACCTGTGGTGTCGTAATAATCACCGAAGGGTTTTATACATTCTCTCTCATCCGGCTTCACTACATTGAGGGAATCCCCGCTCTCAAACAAGCCCGGTTCGTCCGCATCGCTTCTGTCTTTTCCTACAAGGAAGACAATCAACGTAATTGTCAGAAGGACAGCCAAAACCGTAAGAGTCAAAACTATAATCCTTTCTATTTTGCGACTTTGCCGCCGGTCGTCTTGCGGCTGCCGGTCGGAACCGATGATACGTATCTCATCGTCCTTTATGTTCCATTCGTTACTCATTTCTTTCACGATTTTGTTTCCGCTCCACCAGTTCCTTCAATTTAATCAAGGCATCGCGGGATGCGGAAAGTTCTTTTCGAAGTCCCTTGCAGTCGGACATAACCAACAACTGCTTGGAGATGTCTATGTGATTGATAAAATCCAAATTTATGATTAGACCACGACCGAGACGGATGAAATTGGTGATTCCGGAGCCCAATTGCTCCGCCATCAAAGCCTCGATTTGTCCGAGCTGTAGAGATACTAGCGTTTCTCGCCCGTCCAGAGTCACCACACTGGAATAATTGCCATCTGCGGACACGCAAATCAGCGTATCCAGAGGAAAGCGATGCAATTCTGTTCCTTTTGTTATGACAATGTGACTGGGCATAGTTTTGTACAACTTACAAAGGTAGCATTCTCTGTCGAAATCTGTCACATTCCAAGGATTTTAATTGTTATTTCCTCTTTATTTCCTTCGTCATCCACGGCTGTAAGACGATGTAAACCGGGGGGAATATCAATTATAAATGTGTGAATGTCGGTGGTCTTGTCAAGGTATTCGTTGTCCAGGTGCCAGTATACTACAGCATCGCTGCGGGAATGGATCATTTCACAGCGGATACCGGGGGAACTGCCGTCCATCTGTTTCGCGGGTGACAAAACTGCGCCGTCAGAGGGGTATGCAAAGTGCATAACTTCGCTTCCTTCAGTATCAGTCCGGGGCAGTGGGCGGTAATCCTGATGTTTGATACGATAGTACTTTTCCATAATTGGCGGCAACACAAACCACTTTTCGCCTTTGACTTCACGATGATAGGGACAGGTTTCTCCATTTACGGCCGCCGCCGGCACTCTCATCCGCTTTTTGTGCGGGCAATCCCGCCCCGCAAGATAGCCGCTTTCGGGGCAGATCTCAAGTTCTACGCCTCCCGAGGGCTCTTCAAACCATCCGGTTGGCGGAAGCATATTGAACAAATCGAACATAATTGGACCGGCTGTCAGCGCCCCTGTGAGCCCAGGAGCAGAGTTGCCTTCGGCATTCCCCGCCCATACGCCAACCACATAGTCGGGAGTGATACCTATAGCCCAAGCATCACGGGAGCCATAGCTGGTGCCGGTTTTCCAAGCCACTTTTCTGAGAGAACTCAAACTCCTCCAGTCCATACGGTCCGGCCTGCCCACCCCACTCATTGCTTCAAGCATATACCATACGGCTGTTTTGTCAGAGAACTTGGACGAAGATAAATTCTGATAAGCACTTGCGATTCTTGAATAAACTCCCACAATATCTCTCAGACTGGCCTCAGAACCTCCCAGAATTAACGAAAGTCCATATTCTTCCGCTTTTCTTTTCAGCGTTGAAACGCCCTCTTTCTGCAACTTCTTGACAAATCTTGATGTTCCGAACTGCTTTAAAAGATAGACATTTGGAATGTTCAGCGAACGGGCGAGAGCTTCATCGGCAGGCACTGCGCCGTCGTAGCTCAGGTCGAAATTTTTGGGCGAAAAGCCTCCGAAATTGCTTGGGATATCCGGCAGAAGGGACTTTGGAAGAATTGTTCCTTCTTGTAATGCAGCGCAGTACAGCAGCGGTTTCAATATACTTCCTGTGCTCCTGGGCGAGTTGGCTATATCCACCCAGTTGCCGGGACGCTTTGCCAAAATGTCCGCATTACCGCAATATGCGATTGTCTCTCCCGTGCGCACATCCGCAATGATGGCGGCGAGATCGTTGATTCCGCTTTCGGAAAGGTCTTGACGCCAATATTTTAAGGACTCTTCCACCCGTTTCTGCAGGCTTAGACGAATGCCGGTTTTGACAAGCATTCCACGGAAAAGCTTGTTGTACTCTTCGACCAGATGAGGGCAATATGCGGGTAGGGGGTGGACCTGCCCGATGAGCGGCTCCCCGATTGCGCTCTCGTATGTGTATTCGTCCATATAACCCTTATCTTTCAGTCTGAGCAGCAGACGGTTACGCTTTTCCAACAGACAATTGCGGTTTTGCGAGAGATTGATGGATGAGGGCGCATTTGGGAGCACGGCAAATGTGGCCGCCTCTGCCCAGGAAAGTTCATCCGCATCTCGGCCCAGATAGCGCCAGGCGGCAGCATCTATCCCGACGACATTTCCTCCAAATGGAGCGTAAGAGGCATAGAGCGCCAATATCTCATCCTTGGAGTAACGGGCCTCCAGACGGGTTGCCAGGAACATCTCCACCATCTTTTGCCAAACGGTTCTTTCTCTCTGTCTTGAAAGACGGATGACTTGCATCGAGATGGTGCTGGCTCCACTTACCCTGTGTCCGCCCCGGATGTTCTGGACCAGTGCTCGGCAGATGGCTCTGGGGCTTACTCCAGGGTGGTAGCGGAAACTCCTGTCTTCGAATTGAATCAGTGCCGTAGCATATTTCTCGGGGACGGAGTTGCGCGGAGGGAAACGCCATTGCCCGTCTTCGGCTATCCTGGCACCGAGAAGTTCTCCGTCACAGTCTACGACCACGGTGCTGTAGACTGTCCCTTCGAAGAGATTTCCGGGCAGACAGAAGATCCAAAGGATCAAAAAGGCACAGAAGACAATCAGCAGGTATATTTTCACCAGCTTGCGCATACTCATTGGCTTGCGCATATTTACAGGCTTTCGCATACTCATTGACTTGCGCATATTTACCGACTTACGCATACTCGGACACTACCCGTATTGGATTTATAATCGGCATTATACATATCCTCACATAAGATTTCCGGCAGATGGAAACTTCCTTGATATGCGGCCTGCAGACGCACAGAGAACTGACGGGAAGATCCGGCTCTGAGCGTGAAATACCAGCGTATCCCATTGTCACGGATGTCGCGATACTCACCGCTGTCTTCGCCCTCACCGAATAGCCTGTCGTTCCAGATTTCCCATCCCGAAGGGGCAGTGAAGGAGAGGGCCATCGATTCGCTGGAAGTGGTCCCTGTGAGTTCATTCACCGTGATGACTGCGAGAAATTCCGTCCCCTGTTTCAGATTCTCCACCTGAAGCGGTTTCCCGTCCAAAGTCTGCCATTTCACCGATACATTCACGCCATTGGATGCTGGTTTGACCATTTCATTGATGTCTGCCCGCGTGCGGACTGTGAGGTTGGTGTAGACGCGGGACTCTCCATTATTGCGGATATGTACTTGTCCTGGGGCAAAGTCAAGAGTGCGGTTGATGACGCTGCGGGCTTCCCGGATGCCTTGAAGCGCTTCGTCACTCTGATAGAAGGAAACCTTGGATACGGCTGTCCCCACATTCGCAGCCAATGCGCTCATAGATTTGGCGGTCCAGGCCAGTTCCTGGGTAGAAGCGTTACGGGAAGAAAACTCTCCTGCAACTTTGACTGCGAGTTCCAGGGCTTTATCCACATTGCCGGTCTCAACTATCGCATCCAGAATCATCGCTTCGTCCCGCAAAGACGACCACCAAGTTTCACCCAGGCCGTTGGAGGGAGTTGAAATGCTGATAAGGGAGTTTTCCGTAAGTTGCCTTCCCAGCTCTGTTTTGCCGGCAACAGCATAGGCTGCAGAAAGTCTCCAGCGTGCCTGTAGGGAAATTTCGGATGTTTCCTTGAGACGATTCATCGCAGCCCAATCCGGATTTTTTGCAAGGGCCAGGGTGTAGAGGCGATAGGCCTGGTCGAGGTCGTTGAGATTATTGCGTTTGCAAGACTTATAGTTCCTGGCAGATTGTTTTTGGAATCTGACCCAGTTGTCAATTGCTTGTTGCTGCACCTGAAAGCCCTGTCTTTTTGCTTCCATAAGCACTTGTCCCGCCATTGAACTTGCCCAATGATTGGAATACGCATTACCTGGCCAATAAGCGAAGCCTCCATCCGGAACTTGTCTTGATGCAAGGCGTGACAGGATGTCCGGGAGCAATCTCTCTGCTTCCGCTTTATCCGCTTCACTTAGGAAGTTTCGGGCATAAAGGAGGAAGAAAGCGTTGGAAGAGAGTTGTTCGGTGCAGAGATGCTTGTATGCGTGTACGAATTCAAATGCTCCTGTGAAGTCCATGGCCGGGAAACCTGCGATTTCGAGCACTGCTGATTCGCCTTCTTCCGGATTGCGGCCTTTCCAGGAGAAGTCGGCTTGCTCACCGGGTGAAAGCATCTTGGAGAAGGTTTCTGCCTTGGCGGGATTTGGATTCTCAACATCAATGTAAATGGTTTCGTGCGCCTTGAATCCGCCTCCTTCCGCTGTCAAACTCACTTTTGCCTGCCCGGATTTGGCGGTGTCGGTCTTAAGAGAAAACTCCACCAGACTGTCTCCCGGATGGGAAAAACTAAGCTTCTGGGATGCCTCCCCCACAATCCTTGCCGGGCCGGAAACTTCAACTTTCACCATTACATCTTTCACGCCCTCTTCCATAGCAAACACGTTGACGGGAAGTTTTACCGATTCGCTCGGAGACAGTCTTCTTGGAAGCGTCGAGAGCAGCATCAGCGGAGAACGGACTATGATGGATTTCTCTGCATTGCCATAAGCTCCGGCGTGACCTGCGACGACCATAACTCTCAAGCTACCCACATACATCGGAAGGTCAATCTTATGCGTGGCGGTGCCGCCGTTGAGTGTGAAAGGCCCCAGGAACTTGACAACCGGACGGAAGCGGTTTTCTTTCTTTGTACCACGCAGGGCCATATCCCCGCCGAGAGAAAGCACCTGTGTGAATCTGCCGGCGTATGCGCCTATGACTTCGTCGTACATATCCCAGGTTCTTACTCCAAGGGCCTCCCTTTCATTCATAGCAGACCACGGATTCGGTGTCCGGAAGGCTGTCAAATCCAGCAATCCCTCATCTACGACAGCCAGTGTGTAGGTCATCGGCTTGCCTTTTTCCTCTTTTATGCGCAGGCTGAAAGGGGTTTGCGGGCAAACCACATCGGGGCAGTCGATAACGGGTGTCAGATGCGATGCCGGATTGCTGACGCTGATGTTTTGCACGCCGTACATCCGGATAGGCAGGTCATTCACAGTCTGCCTATGCGGTTGAAGCAGCGTGATGTGAATGTAAAAATTCGGAGCCATTTCCTCACTGATGCGGAATTTCCAGGCAGTCTCTCCGTTTCCGGATGTAGCCACCCATTTACGGGAAATCACACCGGCGGAGTTTTCAAAAGAAACAAGCGCGTGACCGCCCTCAGACACGGGCAGATATACTGTTGCCGTTTCGCCAACTTCATAACTGCGCTTGTCTGTGGTGAAGGAGAGCATTGAGAGTGCCTCCGGGTCAGATTTGCTTGAATGACCTCGCCAAAGAGGCCAGTCCACGAAGAAAGTTCCTCCCGTTGTGTGACCGCTCTCAATGTCTTGCACCAGAATGAGGAATTTGCCGTAATCCGGGTACTTGACGCTGAAAGATACCGCTGTGGAAGCTTGGGTGCAGGTGATTCTCCCGGATGTTTCCAATTCAGCGGATTTGCCGCTTACATAGCGATCCAAATTTCTGGAGTCACATTCCCACCACCAGTTCCATCCAAGACGATAGATTTTGTATTCAAGTTTCCGTCCTGAGGTTGCCTTGCCATTCACATCCACTGACACCAGCTTGAAAACGATGTCCTTGTCAGTCTCATACTCGCTGTCTTTCAAGTCGATGCCTACATAGTGCGAGAATGGGGAGAATCTCACGCTGTTGGCGACAGTGCTCGTATTGCCACCGGGTTCCGACACCTTGCAAATCAGGTCTGCCTTCAACATTCCCGGCGCATCCTGAGCTTGAGGCATTTTCTTGCTCACGAAAGCCCGCCCATTATTATCCAGACTGAAAGAAATCTGCGCGAGGTTTTCGGATTCGTATGTTTTGAGTGGGTTCGTAAAACTATATTCCCGATATTCCGGAAATGGAACGCCAGTATTATTGAGAACTAAGTCCAAACTGCCCTCAAGATTGGCTGCCACCGGGCCTGTGAGCCAGTGGGACTCAATGGATATGCCGGTTTTTTCGCCTGTGATGAGGGTCTCGGAGTCTGTTTTTAGATTTATCTTCAGCCTGTTTGGTTTTATGCTTTCGATGGGAACTCTATGTTTGAACTGAGCACCGCCAACAGAGAATACGGCGTTCCAAGTCCCTGTGGGACTATCCGGATTTGTGGCGATTTCGAAGACATAGAACCCGTCTTTGCCGCTACGGAGTGTCTTGCTGCCGAAAAGCTGACCTTCGGGAGTGTATAGTTCCATAGTGGCCGGATGAGATTCCGGAATCTTGTGGAGTTTGTCTTCCACCATAAGCGTGAGGTGGAGCGTGTCCCCGGGGCGCCATACACCGCGTTCTCCATAAGCATATCCCTTCAGACCTTTCTTGATTTTCTTTCCTCCCACATCAAACCGGCTGAGAGACTTTTCGTGGTTGCACATTTTCAGGTGGCTGACGGCATATCCTTTCTCTGCTTGGATGATATATGCTTTTCCTCTCAGATTCAGGTCCGCGAATCCCGATTCGTTGCTGTAGGCTTCTCCAACCGGTTGAAGCTGATAGTTATATGCCGTTATCTTTACCCCGGAAAGAGGTTTTGACGAGAGTAAATCCGTAGTCGTAATCCACAGTTTGGAATCATCGGCGCTCTTTGCTATGATGCCGATATTTGAGGATACAAGGTTCAATTCCGGAAAGCGGTCATCCACCATATAGTAACTGGCCTTTGAAGGGTCTTCCCGTTCACTCCAGTCCCATTCGTCCGTGTGATAGTTGCCCCATGTGTAGTACCAGGAGTTCCCTGAGTCCCAATGTTTTTCGTCCCTATCTGTAATCTTTGCCACTTGAAGGTCGGTTGGGACTTCATTTTTGTCATATAGGGAATATTCCTGTTTGAAAGTGAGTTTTATGCGATAAATTGCGCCTTTTTCTTGCCGAAAAAGGTTTTTGAGGTCTATGGAGAAATTTTGCCATTGATGAAGGTTTTTTGACTTGTCGCCATCAAGTCTTGCGGTGGTTTTGTAGATTAGACGTCCGTAGCGGCGTAATTCATTTGTTCCATTTATGCGGTTGTCTTGATAAAAGGACAAAACATTGCTGCGGAAGATTTTTATGACCTCGACATCTACGGCACAAAGGTTCACTGCCTTGAATGGGAGTTTGAGATTGTTTTCATCGGGGAGGATTCCATCATCGGTCAACAGTTCCACCGCAGGGGGTATTTCTGCGGAGCGGAATGTCTTCTTGAATTCGATGTCGAGAGTTTTTCCTGCCTTGCTTTTTATTCTATGGTCCACCCGGAGCGTCATACTTGAAATGTTTGAATCGGCAAAGAACAGTTTGGCCTGTGTCTCATCACGTTCTATCCGAACGGTTTCCATTTCATCAAGATACACCAATCCTTCCAGTGACTGGGAGTCATTGAGAGCTTCTGAGAACTGAACGGATATATATGGCTCCGCAGCATCTATAAGTTCGGCTTGGATGACCTTGAACTCACTCCTGCCGGGAATCGCGGCCGAGCTGCTGACCCGTTTCCCAAAACCGATTGCATCGGCATTGAAATAGATTTTGACAGCAGTGGAGCCGTCAAGCGGGCGCTGCAAACCGGAGATTTCGAACTCAAAACTGTCCTCGGAGATGGGGGTGAGTTTGGTGGTAGTCCTGGAGGTTATGGATGTTTTGAACAAATCTGCGGTGAGTGTTCCTTCTTCCGCAGGTTCGCTCAAAGTCACTGTCCCTCTGATAATTGCAGTTTCCGGGTTGACCGGTGAAATGCAAACTTCCTTCACTTTTATTTCTGCTGCCCGTTCTGCAACCTTGAATGAGAATACAACATCTTTCGCTCCAGGAAGAAGTTTCTCCTGACGCACTCTACAATAATAGTTCTTTCCAGCTTTCAACTGTCCTTTCTCCGGGATGAATTCCAACTCTTTGGTGGTCCCATTCCAAATTTCCTGCCCTTTCAGCGAAGGAGTGAATTTCAGAATCCGTGATGGAGCAGCGGCAGAATCCGAGAGCTCGACGCTTTCATTAAACAGAATCCGGATGCTGTCTCCGGTCTTAATGACTCCCGCTGTGTAAGCCTCGATGTGCTCAGCAATTTCGTCGGGTGCGGATTCCGTGCATTTGCGGTCTTTGCAGGCGATTGCACAAAAAAGTCCGACGGAAAGGATGACGGAATAAGAGAGAATGGAGATGAGTCTTGAGTGAAAAGTTTTCATATATTGCCATTATTTGCTGATTAACCAATACGAAGATGGGACAAATATCAAGACCGGCAATGAGTTTTTCTTTCGGATGTATGAACTCGATGAATAGTGTATAAAATTAATGATTTGTATTAACTTTGCAATTGAGCGCAAGTTCGGTCGGGGTGTTGGCTCCCGTGGAACGATGGTAGTATTTGTGACCGAAGCGTGAGAAATGCATTATGAAGAAAAAGATAGTAATATTGTCAGGCGCAGGCATTAGTGCCGAGAGCGGTATTTCAACATTCAGAGACAGTGACGGTCTTTGGGAGAAACACGATGTGATGGAGGTCGCCTCCATCTTCGGGTGGCAGCAGAATCCCTCACTGGTGCTTGATTTCTACAATCAAAGACGCGCACAGCTCAAAGAAGTGAAACCGAATAAGGCACACCTTGATATCGCATCGCTTGAGAAAGAGTATGACGTAGTGGTGGTTACCCAAAATGTGGACAACCTCCACGAGATGGCCGGCAGTACTAAAGTCATTCATCTCCACGGTGAACTCACAAAGGTCCGTCCGGAAGACTCATATACGGAGGAGGACGGATTTGATGAATCAAAGATTAAGGATGTGAATTTCGGGCCAGTCAGCATTGGAGATACGGATGACCGTGGCGTTCAATACCGTCCGCATATCGTATTCTTCGGTGAGGCTGTCCCAAAGATGAAGGATGCAATCGCAGAACTTGCAGAAGCTGATTTTATGATTATCGTCGGAACATCGCTTGTGGTTCAGCCTGCTGCAAGCTTATGGAAATACACTCCGGTTGACTGCCCCGTTTTCGTGGTCGACCCCAAGGATACGCCCATCGACAATGTGGAGGGTATTGTCCATATCAAGGAAAAAGCCACTGTCGGTGTAGCCGAAGCGATAAGGATGATTTCTGAAATGTCCTGCGAGTAGCTGATTAAGAAAATATTTCCATTGTCAACGGAAAATATCCCGTTGAGTAATAAACAGAATATGCACGAACTCATTTGTCCAAACTGTAAAAAGCCCTTCTCTGTTGACGAAGCCGACTATGCTGCCATCCTGAATCAGGTAAAAGGAGCTGAATTCGATGCCGAGGTAAATCGACGCATTGCCGAACTGCACGACAAGCAGAAAGCGGAAGAACTGGCGCGAGTGGCGCAATCCGACAGGCAGCACCAGATAGAATTGTCCAAAAAGGACAAAGCCCTTGGCGAGAAGGATACGGAGATAGAGCGGCTCAAGGCTCAAATTGCATCTCAGGATGATCGTAAGAAGCTGGAATTGTCAGAAGCACTTGCAGACAAGGAAAAGGAGATTGCATCGCTGAAGGCTACCATTGGTCAGGGCAAGAGTGAGCTGCAGATAGCTGTTCTTCGGGAGCAGCAGAAGGCCAAGGATGCTGTGCAGGCCAAAGATGTTGAAATCGCCAAACTCAAGGCCGATGCCGAGCTGGAGGAGTCCCGTTCCGGCCTCCAGATGAAGTCCCTCCGCGAGGACTATGAAGGAAAACTGAAACTAGCTCAGGAGCAGGTGGATTACTACAAGGATCTCAAGACTCGAATGTCCACCAAGATGGTAGGCGAAACGCTGGAGGCTCACTGTAGCAACATTTTCAATGCCGAAATGCGTCCGATGTTTCCGAATGCCTATTTCGAGAAGGACAATGATGCCTCCGGTGGCAGTAAAGGTGATTTTATCTTCCGCGATTACGACGAGGGAACAGAGTACATCTCCATTATGTTCGAGATGAAGAATGAGATGGATGAGACGGCTACCAAACACAAGAACGAGGATTTCTTCAAGAAACTCGATGCTGACAGGAACGAGAAAGGTTGTGAGTATGCAGTTCTTGTGTCCCTCCTGGAATCTGATAGCGAGTTGTACAATGTCGGTATTGTTGATGTGTCGTGGAAGTTTCCTAAGATGTTTGTCATCCGTCCGCAGTTCTTCAAGTCTCTGATTATGCTCTTGGTCAACGCATCCAAGAACGCCGTTGCATACAAAAAGGAGTTGCAACTCGCTCGTAGCCAAAATGTTGATGTTACCAATTTCGAGAACAAACTTATTGATTTTCGAAACAAGTTCGGTGATCACTACGCCCGTGCCACAGGAAAATTCGAAGATGCCATAAAGCAGATTGACGACACCATCAAGAAACTTCAGGCCGTTAAGAAAAGTTTCGAGCAGTCGGAGAACTATTTGCGCTTGGCCAACCAGGACACAGAGGATCTTACCATCAGGAAACTGACCTTCAAAAATCCCACAATGAAGGCCAAATTCGATGAAGCCCACAAGAAGGCCGATGGCGATACTCCCGGGAACCAAGAATCATAAACTCCGATGGCGAAACTATTTCAAAAGAATCCCTGAACTATCCGCCGGAATATCTAATGATGTACATTTGCTATGTACAACACATCATTAAATAAATAAAAAGTGTTACTTTTGCATATTATATGATATGTTGACTATGGCGAAGTCATTGACGTAGTCGCTTTGCACCTTAAATAAGAAAATTATGGCAAAGAATACAATGGGTACAAAGTTGCCCCGGAAATTGGAGCAGAAGATGCAAATTGTAGGTGAGCAGATTAAGTTGGCTCGATTGCGCAGAAATCTGAGTGTGGCTCAGGTGGCTGAACGCGCCACCTGTTCACCGCTTACTGTGTCCAGAATAGAAAAGGGGATTCCTACTGTTGCAATGGGGATTTATCTACGTGTTTTGTATGCATTGCAACTTGACGATGATATTCTATTGCTTGCCAAAGAAGATAAAATGGGAAAAGCTTTGCAAGATTTGAGTTTGAAAACAAGAGAACGTGCATCCAAGAAAGAATAATCTATGAAAAAGTTGTATGTATATGCCGATTTTGATTGGCTCAAAGAAGTGGAACTTATTGGCGAATTAGGCTATGAGTCTCTTCGTGGTGCGGACAGCTATAGTTTTACGTTCAATAATGAATGGTTAAGGCAGCACAGCGATCTGTTTTTGAGTGACGACCTGAATAATTACCAGGGACAACAATATACACAACAGGACAAGGATATATTCGGATGTTTTTCCGATGCATTGCCGGATCGTTGGGGACGTACTTTGTTGTTGCGTCGTGAGCAAATTGCTGCAGCTGAAGAAAAACGACCAGTACGGAGATTATCATCTTTCGATTTCTTAACTGGTATCGATGATTTCTCCCGAATGGGTGGATTCCGCTTTAAGGAAACCCCTGATAGTGAGTTTATAAATGTAAGTGAATCGTTGAGAATCCCACCTCTGACAGATATTCGGGAGTTGATTTCAGCCAGTGCTGAGATTGAGAAAAGCGAAGAAAACAATATGCTCCCCGATAAGAAATGGATTGCACAACTTGTGCAACCCGGGACATCATTAGGAGGTGCAAGACCTAAAGCCAATGTGATTGATACAGATAAAACCCTTTATGTGGCAAAGTTCCCGTCTCGCAAGGATGACTATGATGTCGGACTTTGGGAGCATTTCAGTCATTCGCTTGCCACAAAAGCAGGGATAAACGCTGCAAAAACTAATGTTTTGGCAACAGGAGAAAAATATCATACATTGCTGTCACAACGCTTCGATAGAACCCAAGAAGGAAAACGTATTCATTTTGCGTCAGCAATGACCTTATTGGGCTTAAGTGATGGAGATAATGCCACCACAGGACACGGCTATTTAGATATTGTTGATTTCATTATTCAGAACTGTACCGATGTGGAGCGAAACCTGCATGAACTTTATCGTCGTGTGGCTTTCAATATCTGCATTGGTAATACTGATGATCATTTCCGCAATCACGGTTTTCTTTTGACTGCAAAAGGGTGGACTTTATCTCCTGCATACGATATGAACCCCACTCTGAATGAATATCAAAGTCTGCTTATCTCATCAATTTCAAACAAAGCGGATTTAAGTATCTTGTTTGATGCCTGCGAAGATTATATGATCAATAGGAAAACAGCAGAAAAGATTATTTCAGAGGTGGTTGAAGCCGTAAAAGAGTGGCGAGGACTTGCTGTTCGGCAAGGCATTACCAAAAGAGAACTCGATATGTTCTCAGTTTTACCTCGGCGGTAAGAGGCTGATATTTAGTGCCTTTCTGCTTTCTCCGATGAAAGCGGAGATGGTCAATGCAGATATATGCATATGTGATGTCGTTAAGAAAGTTTAGCGACGTATGTGACCTCCTTGGTTTTTGGAAAAGTGGAAGAAATCCTCATAATTCCTTTGGAAAAGTGGAGATTTGTTCTTAAATTGCGTTGGAAAAAAGGTAGCGGTATGCTTAACAGAAAGATAGACAGCTATTTAAAAGATTATTACCAAAAATCTTCTAATGCACTGCTGATAACGGGTGCACGTCAAGTCGGAAAGACCTATTCCATCCGCGAGTTCGGCAAGACTTTCAAGAGTTTCATCGAGATTTATGCTGGCATACACATACATTGAAAAAGGAAAGTTTGCTTTGGTGGAGAAACCGAAGCCTGTGTTGATTGAACCCACGGATGCCATTGTGCGCGTGACGATGGGAAGTATCTGTTCCAGTGATCTGCATATTAAGCACGGTAGTGTCCCTCGTGCTGTTCCTGGTATCACCGTTGGCCACGAAATGGTGGGTGTGGTTGAAGAAATAGGCTCTGGAGTCACTAACGTGAAGCCAGGTGACCGGGTAACCGTCAATGTGGAGACCTTTTGCGGAGAGTGTTTCTTCTGTAAGAACGGTTATGTGAACAACTGTACCAACCCAAATGGTGGGTGGGCATTAGGATGCCGTATTGATGGCGGACAGACGGAATATGTTCGTGTGCCGCTTGCCAATCAGGGATTGAATCGTATTCCCGATAGTGTTTCCGATGAACAGGCTTTGTTGGTGGGCGATGTCTTGGCCACAGGCTTTTGGGCGGCTCGTATTTCAGAGATTGCAGAAAACGACACTGTACTGATAATTGGAGCGGGTCCCACAGGCATTTGCACTTTGCTTTGCGTGATGTTAAGGCATCCCAAACGCATTATCGTATGTGAAAAATCTGAAGAGAGAAGACGGTTTGTGCAAGAGCATTACCCCGAAGTATTCCTCACAACTCCCGAAGAATGTAAGGAGTTTGTTTTGAAGCATAGTGACCATAGCGGTGCTGATAGAGTGCTCGAAGTGGCCGGAGCTGAAGATACTTTCCGACTGGCGTGGGAGTGTGCTCGCCCCAACGCCATAGTTGCCGTAGTCGCACTATACGACCAAGCACAAATTCTTCCTTTGCCCCAAATGTATGGCAAGAACCTCTGCTTTAAAACCGGTGGTGTGGACGGATGCGATTGCGAAGAAATCCTAAATTTGATTAAGGCAGGAAAGATTGACACCACTCCACTTATCACGCATCGTTTCCCGCTATGCGAAATCGAGGAGGCTTATCGCGTCTTCGAGAACAAGCTGGACGGGGTGATTAAGGTGGCGATATTTTGATTTAACAGACAGCATAATCGCTGAACACCATTTCGGTCTCCATCTTATGTCTTGCAAATATGTGGTTTTTCGCAAAAACAGCGTATTTCCGGACTATGTTTTATCAAAAATAGTGATTATAAAGAGCCAGAAACGTATCTTCGCTAACGATTTCTATTGACATCTATATAAGACAATCTGTTATGAGAAGAGTTATTTATCAATTTATTGTGTCATTGACATTGACCTCAATGTTAGTGTGTTGCGACAAGGAGAATATCAATGACAGTCCTTCTCGGGATGAACCGGGGAAGGAGGAACAGAAACAGGAGGAGAGCAAGCCTGAAATCAGTTTCAAGTTTGACATTGAGCCATATACAATCGCTTCATCGGAAGATTCTATCGAATGTGCCTGGACTGAGGGCGACGCTGTCGGTGTCTATGCATATGATGCCGAATCTGATGAGTTGGTTTTCCGAAACAAGAAACTGACATTTGATGGCGGCAGTTGGAGCGGAGACAAATTGTGCTGGGAAAAAGAATCGCTGAAGTTCTATGCTTATTATCCGTTCGATGAGAATAATACTGACCCGACCGCAATCTCTGTCAATGTCAAAGAGGACCAAAGCGGTGAGAATGATTACAGGCTTTCTGATTTTCTGGTGGCAAGGAATGAGGAAGGAGTCAAAACAGGGAAAGAAGTGGAACTTGAATTCAGGCATGAGTTCGCGATGATTCAGGTGGAGGTGCCTAAAAGTAAGTACTGGAACATTGACGAAAAACTTGAAGTCAGCCTCTGCGGCGTCGGGATTTCTGCTGGAATCAATTTGCTTGAGGACAGTGATGCTTCCGCCCCGACAGAGGAAACCAAGGGTTCTGTCGGCAATGTCAAGATGTGTCTCGTGGAGAAGCCGGGGGGTGAGGGCAAGAATTATATCTATCGTGCCGTCATTCCGGTCCAGACGCTGAAAGGTGGTTCGACGCTGTTCAGTTATGTTACGGACGGCAAGGAATTCAAGTTGGGCGGCCCTGTAGAGGATTGCACTTTGAATGCTGCGGACGTGAAAGTGTTCAACCGCTCATTGCCGGTGGATTACAAGCGCCCTGACGTCATCCAAATGGTTGTTGATCAGAAGGGTACTTTTAAGTATCCGGGTGATGGACTGTGGTATTTTAAGATGGGCAGTCCGAAAACTGAAGAAGGAAGGAATAATACGAATGTCGAGAATCAGCACAATGTACATATGGCCCGCAGTTATTATATGGGCAAATATGAAGTTACCAATGCAGAGTATGCGTCTTTCCTGAATGATAATAAAATAGGAAGCGACGGTATCTGGAACGGATGGAGCGACACGGAAAACAAATCGAAAGTCCTTGTGAGGCAGTATGCGAAGTTCGGACTCATCTGGGATGCGGAACTTGCTGAATGGAAGCCGGCAGACAGGTGTTGTGATTGCCCTGTCGTCAATGTCAGCTGGTATGGAGCGAAAGCCTTCGCTGATTGTGTGGGTGGAGCGCTTCCGACTGAGGCCCAGTGGGAATTTGCCTGTAGGGGAGGTCTTGAAGAGACACCTTTCGGCTTGGGAAATGGCTTGGACCTGACAGGTGACATTGCGCATATCAGGGCGACCGACAGAAAAACAACTGCTCCGGTGGGTTCATATTCCCCTAACGGGTTTGACCTTTATGACTTGCATGGGAATGTTTCTGAATGGGTAGCAGACTGGTTTGATGCAAATTATTATGGAGGCTCGGGCGGATTTGCCTGGAATCCGACAGGCCCGAAAACCGGAACAGACAAGGTCGTTCGTGGAGGGGACTTTACGATGGACAAGCTCAGCTGCCGTTGTGCTGCACGGGCATGGTGCTCACCTCGGGTGACAAATATGCTGATTGGATTCCGTGTGGCTTTCGACCAAGATATGAAATGGGAATAAATTAATTTTAAATATATGGTAATCTCAAGGGTTTGTATGTGGAGATTCCCGGAAAGGGCAACGACGTTTATCTGTCCATGTTCAATATAAGAAATATTGAGGGTATGGAATATCCGGTTCCGATGGAGAATGAACTTCATTTGACAAAAATTTCTAAGGAATCGATGGTAATCGGCAATGAATTGTCCGGTGAAAAACCATTTACGGTGAAGAGTTTGTCTTCTTCCGGTATTACTGTCGGAAAAACAGTTGACTTGACGGAATTGTTGGGCATGTATTAAAGGTTGAAGATATGAAAAGATTGATATACAGTATATTGGCAGTTGCTGTTCGATTAACTTTGTTAAGGTCCGAGAAATAATGTCGGGTTTTGAGAGATGGAAAGTGGAAATTTTGAATTGAATGTTGCCAGGTTTATTGTAGAAAAGACGGATATGAGTCTGTTTCTTACCGGCAAGGCGGGGACGGGAAAAACCACGTTCCTCCGTGAAGTCGTGCGCCATACGAAAAAGAAATCTACAGATATGACAATGTAAGAATCACTTGCGCTAAATACGGCGTGCTTAACTGAGGCGATTGAAGCGATTGTCGAATAAGTTGTTTAAATTATAAAGTTATGAGGAACTTTGATTATATGACCCCGACTCGCCTGATTTTCGGCGAGAATGTTATTGTGAAACTCCCTGAGGTGATGGGCGCAATCGGAAAGAGAGTCCTGCTGACATATGGCGGTGGCAGCATCAAGAAAATCGGTCTCTACGACCGCGTGAAGGAGCTGCTGAAGGACTTTGAAATCGTCGAACTTCCTGGCATTCAGCCTAATCCGAAATATGATCCCAGCGTGCTCGACGGTGTGCGTCTCTGTAAGGAGCACGATATCGATGTAATCTTGTCTGTGGGTGGCGGAAGTGTATTGGACTGCTCCAAAGCCATTGCCGCGGGTGCCTGCTATGAGGGTGATCCTTGGGATCTTATTTCCTATAAAGTCAAGGCAAAGAAAGCTCTTCCTATAGTCGATATCCTCACGTTAGCTGCTACCGGAAGCGAATATGACTGCGGCGGTGTTATCTCGCGTACGGAGACCAATGACAAAATCGGTTATATAGACCCGTTGCTCTTTCCTGTCTGCTCATTCCTTGACCCGCGCTATACGTTCACTGTATCGAATAAACAGACAGCTGCGGGCTGTGCTGATGCCATGAGTCATATCATGGAACAGTATTTCTGCGAGGACTCGACAATTCTTAATGACGGATTCTGCGAGGCTGGTTTTAAGAGCCTGATGATCAATACAAAAAAGTGTCTTGAGAACCCTGAGGACTATACCGCCCGCGCCGAGATGATGTTCGACTGCACCCTCGGTTGCAATGGTATCTACGCCCTTGGAAACAGCGAATCGGGCTGGCCGTTGCATGGCATTGAACATGCCCTTAGCGCCTACTACGACATCACCCACGGCGAGGGCCTGGCCATCATAGCGCCACGATGGATGCGCTATGTTCTCTCTGACCGCACGCTGCCTCGCTTTGTGAAATACGGTGTCAATGTGTTCGGCATCGATCCGTCTCTGTCTGAGCGCGATATCGCTGAAAAGGCCATTGACGCGACTTATGCGTTCTTTGAGTCAATCGGCATCCCGATGCATCTGCGGGAAGTCGGCATCGATGAGGAACGTCTCGACGAGATGTCTCACCATATCGCCGTGAATGAGGGCCTGGAAAACGCATGGGCTCCACTCTTGGAGAAAGACATCAAAGAGATTCTTGTCGCGTCGTTGTAAGGTAAATAGCTATTCTGCACGGACGTACACCTCGATGATACTGATTTAACAGACAGCATAATCGCTGAACACCATTTCGCAGTTCGATAGCCTACTTTGGAAAATAGTAACGTCTAAAAACTATTTTTCGTGTCTACTTTTCGCGTCTGGTACAATTTTCCGTGTCTACTTTTCGCGTCTGGTACAAGAAAATATGTGATTGCCTTGAAAAAATGTAGTTACATATGATTTATTCACTTGAAAAAGTGTGTTGGTTTGAATGTTATTCGCCGGGAAAAGTGTAACTTTGCCATTAGAAGAATATGATTGCACCATGCTCAAAAGGAAAATAGAAACATATTTAGCCAAGTGGAAAGAGTCTGAGGACAGAAAGCCCCTTGTGATAAAAGGTATCCGCCAATGCGGAAAGACATACATTGTCCAGAATTTCGCAAGAAAGAATTATGAGAATGTGGTCTATATGAACTTCATACTTGAACCAGATAAGAAGTCAGCCTTTACGGGCAATATAGATGTTGATACCATTATTCTCAATCTCTCTGCTTTGATTAAGGGCAGTCGTTTCATCGAAGGGAAAACCTGCATTATTCTTGATGAGATTCAAGAATGTAAAGAAGCAAGGACTGCCTTGAAGTCATTCCATATAGACGGGCGTTTCGATGTTATCGCTACTGGTTCTCTTTTGGGAGTGAAAGGCTACGGCAAAAGCAGGAAGAAAAGCGAAGAGGAGGGGCAAGATTCTGTTCCTGTCGGATATGAAACCGTGATAGATATGTATCCGTTGGACTTTGAGGAATTTCTATGGGCAAACGGAATCAGTGAGACGGTCATTGATGCGGTCAAATCATGCTTTGAGAGTGAAAAGGCTGTTCCCGATGGGATTCACAAGGCAATGATGGAGTTACTGTATAGATATGTCATTGTCGGAGGTTTGCCAGAGGTGGTGAACTGCTTCCTTGAAACCAAGAATATCGAACTTCTATATAAGGTGCAACGTAATCTTATCGCCGAATACGAAGAGGACATGGTCAAATATGCGGATGATGCGGACAAACCTAATATCCGTGAATGTTTTGAATCTATTTCGAAACAATTAGCCAAAGAAAACAAGAAATTCCAGTATTCCATCGTCAAGAAGGGCGGAAGGGCTTCGCAATATATCGGTAGCATTCAATGGTTGGAGGATGCCGGGATAGTCCGCAGATGCTATAACACGCAGATTACAGAACTGCCGTTAGAGGGTAATTCCATCAAAGATTGTTTCAAAGTGTACACTACAGACATAGGTATTCTAATGGCAATGCTCGACTATGGCACACAAGCTGATATCTTGAAGGGTAATCTTCTTGGATACAAGGGGGCTATCTTTGAGAATCTGATGGCGGATTTTCTGTGTAAATCCGGTCAAAAATTATACTACTTCCATAAGGATAGCGGTCTTGAACTGGACTTCTTGGTGAGATTCAAAGGGGAATGCGTTATCCTTGAAGTCAAGGCAAAGTCAGGAAAGGCAAAAAGCATGACTACGGTTCTGAAGAACAAGGATGTGTATCATGTCAAGAATGCAATCAAGTTGGGTCAATATAATGTAGGACGTGAGGGGGATATACTCACCATTCCGCTATATATGGGATTTCTTGTTAACGACAAACTTGCTGGCGTCATCATTCCTGATGTTGACGTGAGTTTATTGAATGTATAAATGAACAGTTGTTATTTGCAATGAAAATCCTATAGTTATACAGCGGCTCGGCTTGCATCTTAATTTTGTTGTGCAGTGGTTGTGCAAATCTATGCTAAATTGCCCACCTGCGATTGATTGTCAATCAGTTAGGTAGTATATTCTATTTTCCGATGCAGAAATGAGAAAATATGGAACCCAAAACTTCGTCGGTGCTGATTTCGCCTACGATTTCGCCTAGGTGGTAGAGGGCTTCGCGCAGGTCTTGGGCGACCAAATCGGGTGGAAGTGGTTGTGAACCGCCAAGCCCAGAGCGAACCCGAGTCAAAGCCGAAGACGCCTTGGCAAGCGCCTCATAGTGCCTGATATTCGTCACGAGCGTCTCATCGCCGTCTCCCGTAATCTTGCGTCCAAGCTCCGCAAGCGTCTTTCTGAGTTCATCGAGTCCCCATCCTGTTTTTGCTGAAATAGGGAGGATTCTATTTGTAAAACCCTTATCAATAAGACGAGAAACAATTCCGTTCTTTGTGCAAACATCTTTGTTATACGGTGATATCCCCGAAACTTCTTCCGTGACAGAGTCGAACTTGTTCACCAACAGCACGAATTTTTTCTCACCGTTGTCTTTCACATCATGCTTGACCTTTGAAGACCTGCCATCCGCTTCAATTTCCTCAGTCATTCTCAGCATCCTTGAGATATACTCCGCCTCCTCCAGAACAGCATCCTCCCCACGCGACAAATCTGTCATTCCCAACACAATCTCCGCCTCATTCATCTTCTTGAAAGTCCTTTCGATTCCGATTTTCTCCACCACTTCATCCGTCTCGCGGATGCCGGCCGTGTCTATGAAACGGAAGAGCACGCCGCCAATGTTGAGCGTCTCCTCCACCGTGTCGCGGGTTGTGCCTGCCACATCGGAAACAATTGCACGCTCCTCGCCCAAAAGGGCATTCAGCAGAGTGCTCTTTCCCGTGTTCGTCGCACCTGCAATCACCACCGGAACACCATTTCTAATCGCATTGCCGCGGCTGAAAGAATCCTTGAGCCTGTTTATGTGCTCCAATGCCGCATCCACCAGAGCACATAACTCTTTCCGACTTGCGAACTCCACATCCTCCTCACTGAAATCCAATTCAAGTTCCAGCAGCGAAGTCATCTTCAGCAGTTCCCCGCGTAGTTTCTTCAATTCCTCTGAAAAACCGCCCTTCAATTGATTCATCGCCACTCTGTGGGCAGCCGCACTTCTCGATGCAATCACATCCGCAACAGCCTCAGCCTGAGCGAGGTCCATTTTGCCGTTCACGAATGCACGGCGCGTAAATTCTCCTGGAGAGGCAATCCGGGCTCCCGCCTTTACCAGAAGTTCCAGAATCGCATTCACAATAAAGGTCGAGGCGTGACAGGAAATTTCCACCGAATTCTCGCCCGTGTAGGAGTGCGGGGCGCGGAATACGCTGACTACCACATTGTCCAACAGATTTCCGTCCTCCGTAAAAATGCTCCCATATCGTAGCCTATAGCCTTCCGTTTCCGACAGCGAGGCTCCCTTCAAACTCACAATCTTGTCAGCAATGGCCATCGATTCATTGCCGCTGACCCTGATTATTGCAATCGCTCCGCTGCCGGGAATTGTTGCCGGAGCGCATATCGTTTCATCAAATATCTGGTACATAAGAACATATTTTTCCGTATTGGGAATGCAAAATTAATGATAAATAGTCGAATGGAAAAATATGGATGAAAATGACTAAATTTGCGGTGAAAAACGATTAGTTTTATGATTGAAGAAAAGAAAACCAAGATAATATGCACCGTCGCCGACAATCGTTGCGACGTCGATTTCATTCGCCGGTTATATGAAAACGGAATGAACGTAGTGCGTATAAATTCGGCTCACGCATCCATCGAAGGGGCGCAGATGATTGTCGACAACGTTCGGAAAGTATCGGACCGCATCGCCATACTCATAGACACCAAAGGTCCCGAAGTTCGACTCACGCAAATGGCCGATTCCGTCGGATTCATCGCACGCGCAGGCGAGACCCTGGAAATCGTTGACGACCCGACGCAGGCATGCCGCAGGGGAGTGCTCTACACGACCTATCCGCACATGGCGGAAGACGTCCCCGTGGGTTCGGACATATTGATAGACGACGGCTCCGTAGATCTTTCCGTCGTTGACAGGCAGGAAGGGAAACTCATTTGCAGGGTGATGAACGAAGGCATAATAAAGGGGCACAAAAGCGTCAATGTCCCCAACGTTCACATAAACCTTCCGGCGCTTACGGAAAAGGACCGCAGATTCATCGAATGGGCAATCCGTGCCGACATCGACTTCATCGCACACTCGTTCGTCCGCAGTGCCCGTGACCTTAATGAGATTCAGGAAATACTCGACGCACACAATAGCCATCTGAAGATAATCGCCAAGATAGAAAACCAGCAAGGCATAGACAACCTTGATGAAATCCTCACCTACAGCTATGGAGTTATGGTAGCCCGCGGCGACCTCGGAGTGGAAATTCCTGCGGAACGCATTCCTTTGATACAGAGGGATATAGTAAAGGCGTGCCGAGATAGGAAAAAACCTGTGATCATTGCGACACAGATGCTCCAGAGCATGATTGAAAATCCACGTCCGACCCGCGCCGAGGTGACCGACGTTGCTAACGCCATATTCCAGAGCGCGGATGCGATTATGCTCAGCGGAGAAAGCGCTTACGGAAAATATCCGGTGGAGGCGGTAAAAACTATGACGAAGATAGCCCTGCAGACGGAGAGAACCATCGATGTAAATCTGGAGCTGAACCTGAAGAATGCCGTCAAGCCGGTGGCGGTGGTGATAGCAAGAGCTCTCGTCGCCGCGACCCAAGAACTGCCGGTGAAGGCGCTCGTATTCGACACCTACACCGGACGTGTGGGGCGCTACCTTTCCACCTATCGTCCTAAAGTTCCTGTTTATGCCATGTGCTATAACAGCTGCACCATGAGGGAGTTGGCTCTTGTGTTCGGAGTCAAGGCCTACCCTTTCTCGAAGGTCAATGACAAGGAGGAATTCTCCGCAAAGTCGATAGAGATGCTGACACGCGAAGGCAAGATTTCGCAGGGCGACCTCGTCGGGTTCATAGGCGGCGTGTTCGGAGCCCAGATGGGTGCGACATATATGGAGTTGAAGTATGTGTAGAGAGAGGATATAGATATGATGGTTTGTATTGCAGAGAAGCCGAGTGTGGCGAGAGAAATTGCCGATGTCCTGGGGGCCAAGCTTAAAAAGAATGGCTACATCGAGGGCAACGGCTATCAGGTGACATGGACTTTCGGTCATCTGTGTACGCTTAAGGAGCCCTATGATTACGACCCCAGATGGCGCATCTGGGCTCTTTCCACCCTGCCGATGATGCCGCCGCGCTTCGGAATAAAACTCATTGAGAATGAGACTTATAAAGCTCAATTTCAAGTGATTGAACAGTTGATGCAGAATGCTGATATGATTGTGAACTGCGGCGATGCCGGGCAGGAGGGAGAACTCATCCAAAGATGGGTTATGCAAAAGGCGCGGGCGAAATGCCCGGTCAAGCGGCTGTGGATTTCCTCTCTGACAGAGGAGGCGATTCGTGAAGGATTCAACCATCTGGAAGACTCCTCCAAGTTCCAGCATCTCTACGAAGCCGGACTCTGCCGTGCGATTGGCGACTGGCTGCTCGGAATGAATGCCACGAGGCTCTATAGCCTCAAGTATGGCGGTGGATATTCCCGTGACCGTAAAGTCCTCTCTATCGGAAGAGTGCAGACCCCGACTCTTGCCCTCATCGTCAACCGCCAGAATGAAATCGACAATTTCAAACCGGAGCCATACTGGGAGCTTAAAACCCTCTACCGCGATACGCTTTTTTCTTCGACCAAGGGTAAGTTCAAACTGAAGGAAGATGGCGAGAAACTACTTGAGATGGTGAAGGGCAGTGACTTTGTAATCACAGACATAGCAGAGAAGAAAGGTAAGGAGTTTGCCCCTCGTCTTTTCGACCTCACCTCGCTTCAGGTTGAGTGCAACAAGCGCTTCGGATTCAGTGCCGATGAGACCCTCAAACTCATTCAATCCCTCTACGAAAAGAAGGTTACCACCTATCCGCGCGTGGACACGACCTTCCTCAGCGACGACATCTACCCCAAGGTTCCGAAGACTCTTGAGGGACTCGTGGCTTACAAAGAGTTCACCGATCCGCTCCGAGGCAAAAAGCTGCCTAAAAGCAAACGAGTCTTCGACAATTCCAAAGTCACTGACCACCACGCGATTATCCCGACCGGAGTCCCGGCTACCAACCTTTCCCAACAGGAAATGATGGTCTATGACCTTGTGGCCCGCCGTTTCATTGCAGAGTTTTATCCAGATTGCGAGATTTCGACCACAACGGTTCTCGGCAAGGTTGCTGACATAGAGTTTAAAGCCTCCGGCAAGCAGATTCTTAAGCCGGGATGGCGTACAGTCGAGCAGAGGCCGCAGCCAGGAATCGGCGCACAGCCTCAGTCCGCCCAAACGGGTGGGCAGCCGCAGGATGAGAACGCATCTGATGGTGCCGAGCTCAAGATAATGCCAAACTTCGTGAAAGGGGAGTCCGGACCGCATACCCCATCCCTGAAAGAAACCTGGACAACTCCTCCAAAACCCTACACGGAAGCAACCCTTCTGCGGGCAATGGAAACGGCAGGCAAGTTTGTTGACAACGAGGAACTTCGCGACGCCCTCAAAGAAAACGGCATAGGACGTCCGTCCACCCGCGCCGCCATCATCGAGACGCTCTTCAAGCGCGGCTACATCCGCCGTGAACGCAAGAGCCTTTTTCCGACTGACACCGGACGTGAACTCATCTCCACCATTCATGAGGATCTTCTCAAATCTGCCGAACTCACCGGCATCTGGGAACGCAAACTCCGTCAGATTGAGCGCGGAGACTACAGTGCACAGGCCTTCATCGATGAGCTGAAAACGATGGTCGGTGACGTCGTCTTTCACGTGATGAACTCATAAAATAAAAAATGCTTGCGGATGTGGGGAATATTGATTACATTTGCACTCGCTTTGCTTTCATTGTCCCCATCGGGGGGGGTAAAGGTGAATATACTGGCCCGAGGCTTCCTATGTGCCTCTCAATCAGAGAGTTGTCGGAAATCTTGGGAGCCAAGGGAATTATCTTGGAGCAATGTGAACCAATCTGAACTATAGGTTCGTCATGCTCAAAGTCACGCGATTCATGACGGAAAACAATATGGGAAAAGCGGAGGAGTCTGCGGCTTCAAAAACATCCGAGAAGGAAAAGGCCCTCTGGTTCGCGATGAGCGCCCCATATAGAAATGAACTCAAGGTCCAGAAGCAGCTTGACGGATTCGGCATCAGGTCCTTCATTCCGATGAAGGAGGATGTCGTGGAACGTCGTGGGCGCAAGTCCAAAGTGATAGTGCCGGCTGTGAGCAACCTTGTCTTCGTGTATGCGATGCCCTCGACGATAAAGACCATAAAGCCTCAAATTCCGAGAATGCAATATAAGACAATGCGTTCCGGAGAAAAGAACACCATCATCACCGTCCCGGAAAAAGAAATGAACGATTTCATCGCCGTGACCTCCGCAATGGCCGGTCACGTGACGTACTATGCCCCCGAGGAGCTGTGTCTCACGAAAGGGACGCGCGTGCGCATAATAGGCGGCGGGCTGTTCGATGGGGCGGAAGGTGTGCTCGTCAAGATGAAAGGGCATCGCAGCCGCCGTTTCGTCGTTGCCATTCACGATTTGGTCTATGCGACCACGGAAGTGACCCCCGACCTTATAGAAGTACTTGACTAAAACCTCGTTGCCGTACCGACCAACTACGACAGCGTTTTCGACTATGTCCGCGACAAAATCTACACACGCGGCATATAACAATAAAGCCTAAAGACACATTAATGAACCTTCTTCATCGAATCTCCAATTGGTACTTCACCCAGAAGGCCCTTCCTTATTGGTGCGTCCTTGTCTTGGACTGCATTCTCGTGGCGTTCTCCGGTTACATTGGCTACTGCATCAACCTCGGCTGGGACACCTTTGCCGACAGCCTCGTTCCAATAACGCTCGCGCTCCTCATCTCGATGGTCCCGTTCGCCATTTCGTTCCGCCTCCTGCACACCTACAGCGGCATCCTGCGCTACTCCTCCTTTGTGGATCTCCAGCGGGTCGCGGTGGCATCCCTCTCAGGCACGACGGTGTTCTGGCTCATCGGACACATCGTTCGGCTAGCCGCTCCGCACCAAAGCATAATCCTCTTTCCTTGCCTTCCTGCGGCCATCTACATGTTCGCTGGCAGCACCCTCCTCATGGGGCTTGAGCGTGTGATGGTAAAGCGTCTGTTCGACTCATTCCACCTCGACAATGCCACTCCCGTTGCCATCTATGGTACGAAGGCGGGTGGCATCAGCATCGCGAAGAGCATCATAGCCGTGAAGGACAAGAAGTTCGCCCTTCACGCATTCATATCCGACGGTCAGGAGATGAAGGGAGCCTACCTGATGGGCAAGCCGGTCTACCTGAACGAACGCGGTCTGGCCGCAGCACTCCGGCGTGAGGGGGTTAAGGTTCTTCTCGTCTCCCCTCTAAAGTCCGAACTCTTCCGCGCGAACACAGAGATGATAGATGAGTTCATCAGTGCCGGCATAAAGATAATGATGGAGACCCAGCCGGAAGCCTGGGACGGAAAGGATGACAACATCAGCCACACCCAACTCCACGACGTCGAAATCGAGGATCTTCTTCCTCGCGACAAGATTGAGGTGGATATGGACGCAATAGGCAAGTTGCTCAGAGGCAGGAGAATACTCATCACGGGTGCTGCCGGTTCCATAGGTTCGGAGATTGTGCGTCAGGTTGCGAAATACTCCCCGGCGGAGATGATTCTCATTGACCAGGCGGAAACCCCGATGCACGATTTGAGGATGATGATGGCTCGCGACTATTCGCTCATCCACAACGAAACAGTCGTCTCAAGCATCACCAACCGCGAACATATGGAGACTATTTTTGCCGCCCACCGTCCGGAGTATGTTTTCCACGCCGCTGCCTACAAACACGTTCCGATGATGGAGGACGACCCTGCGATTGCGGTGCAGAACAACATCTACGGCACCAGGGTGATTGCCGACCTGGCGGTGAAATATGGAACAAAGAAGTTTGTGATGATTTCCACCGACAAGGCCGTGAACCCGACCAACGTGATGGGCTGCAGCAAGCGAATCTGCGAAATCTACTGCCAAAGCCTCAATCAGGCCATCCAGCAGGGGAGTGTCGAGGGCGTGACCCAATTTGTGACCACACGTTTCGGCAATGTTCTCGGCTCCAACGGCAGCGTAATCCCGATTTTCAAGGAGCAGATCAAAAAAGGCGGCCCTGTCACCGTCACCCATCCGGACATCATCCGCTACTTTATGCTCATCCCGGAGGCCTGCAAACTGGTGCTTGAGGCCGGCACGATGGGCAAGGGAGGCGAAATCTTCGTCTTCGATATGGGCAAGCCGGTGAAGATTGTCGACCTGGCAAAGAGAATGATAGCCCTCTCGGGTGCAAAGGATGTGAAGATTGAATTCACAGGACTTCGCGACGGTGAGAAGCTCTATGAGGAAGTCCTGAACGACAAGGAGGGCACTATCCCGACCTCAAATCCGAAGATTATGGTGGCAAAAGTCCGCGAATACGACTACGCCACTGCCTGCGAGAACGAACAGAGGCTCCTGGCCGCCTCCAAGACTTTCGACGATATGGCGATTGTGCGGGTGATGAAGGAGATTGTGCCGGAATACCGCAGCCGCTGCTCGGTTTATGAGGCGCTGGACAGGGAACTCGGCCGGGCGTGACGCGACAGGGCCGTGTTTAAGGACGATTTTGAACGAATCTGTAAACTATTTTAGGCAGCGGACCTGCCGATGAAATATGAGACAATTTAAAGATATTCAAATTGCTGTTGCCGGAACCGGCTATGTGGGCCTGAGCATCTCGACGCTGCTCTCGCAGCACCACAAGGTGACAGCCGTGGACATAGTCCCGGAAAAAGTCGAAAAAATCAACAACCGCATCAGCCCGATTCAGGACGATTACATCGAAAAATACTTCCGTGGCGAATTTGGCGATTACGAGAAAACTGGAGTCCCGAGCAAGCTGAACCTTACAGCGACGCTTGACGGCGCAGCTGCCTACAAGGACGCCGACTTTGTTGTGATTGCCGCTCCGACCAACTACGACCCGGAGAAGAACTACTTCGACACCCACTGCATAGAGGACGTGATTGACCTGGTGCTGAGCGTCAACCCGGACGCGGTGATGGTGATAAAGTCCACAATCCCTGTGGGTTACACCCGAAGCCTCTATGTCAATTATGCCCTCAAGTTCCTCACCGACCCGCATCTTCAGGGCAAAAAGTTCAACCTGCTCTTCTCCCCGGAATTCCTCCGCGAAAGCAAGGCGCTCTACGACAATCTCTACCCGTCCCGCATCATAGTCGGCTACCCGGAAATCCTCCCTTCTTCCCATAACAAAAAATGGGATGAGGAGAACGCCGCCATCAACGCCATCGGCAACCCCGAGGCGAAAGAGTTTGCAAAGACCTTCGCGGCACTCCTGCAGGAAGGCGCAATAAAAGAAAACATCGACACCTTATATATGGGTATGAAAGAGGCGGAGGCGGTGAAGCTATTCGCCAACACCTACCTCGCCCTCCGCGTGAGCTACTTCAACGAACTGGACACCTACGCCGAAATCAAAGGCCTCGACACCAAATCCATCATTAATGGAGTTGGCTTGGACCCTCGCATCGGCACCCACTACAACAACCCGTCCTTCGGCTACGGCGGCTACTGTCTCCCGAAAGACACCAAGCAGCTCCTTGCAAACTACGCCGACGTTCCTGAGAATTTGATTCAGGCTATAGTCGAGAGCAACCGCACGAGGAAAGACTACATTGCCGACGCAGTCCTGCGCAAAGCCGGCTACTTCTGCTACGACGGCAAGTGGGACAGCAGCAAGGAACACGACTGCGTCATAGGAGTCTACCGCCTGACAATGAAGTCCAACTCCGACAACTTCCGCCAAAGTTCCATCCAGGGAGTGATGAAGCGCATCAAGGCCAAGGGCGCCGAGATAATCATCTATGAGCCAACCCTCACAGACGGAGAGACCTTCTTCGGCTCCAAGGTGGTCAACAACCTCGAAGAATTCAAATCCAAGAGCAACGCCATCATAGCCAACCGCTACGACAGCTGCCTCGACGACGTCCACGACAAAGTCTACACCCGCGACATCTTCAGACGCGACTAGGCCAAAAATGCACTCTAATAGTGCAAATCTTTGCTGATTTGTGCACTCTAATAGTGTGATTCTTCGCAACAAAATGCGCAAAATGAGTGAAATTTGTTATCTTTGCCGAATAATCAAAGAGTAACACAATTATGGTTGACGAATCATTATATGCGTATATGCGTTTGCAGCTGGAACTGACCTGCAGCGATTTTCATCGTTATCTTTATAATGATGTGAATTGGAACGCCCGTATGATTGCTATCACGGGGGCCAGAGGAGTTGGCAAATCAACTATGGTATTGCAATATGTGAAAACTCAAATATCCGATTGCAAAGTTCTATACATCTCTGCCGACCATACATTTTTCACTACACATACTTTGGTCGAGGTTGCTGATGATTTTTCTAAAGAAGCAGGAAGTCTCCTTGTCATAGATGAAGTACATAAATATCCTGACTGGTCTCGTGAACTCAAACAGATTTATGACACGCATCCGGATATGAAGGTGATTTTCACCGGCTCCTCTGTTCTTGACATTATTGATGGAGTCGCCGATTTGAGCCGCAGGGTGTTGCACTATACGATGTATGGATTATCTTTCAGGGAGTATCTTGGACTGTTTCATCACATTTCTGTCCCAAAATATTCGTTAGATGAGATACTCGACGGAAAAGCACATATCGAAGGAATGTTGCACCCTCTTCCTGCATTCAGAGAGTATCTTTCAGAAGGTTACTATCCATTCGCGATTGAGGGCGATTTCCCGTTGAGGATGCAGAATGTAATAACGAAAACCATTGAGTCCGATATCGCCCAATATGCAGGATTGAGAGCCACGACAGCAAAGAAGCTCAAGAAAATGCTCGCGGTCATTTCGGGACTCGCTCCATACAAACCGAATGCAGACAATCTGGCGTTAGAAATAGGAATCAGCAGGAATAGTGTGCAGGATTACCTCTCGCTTCTGGAAAGAGCTCAGCTGATAGGACAACTCAGGGATGATACCGGTGGGATAAGAGGTTTGGGAAAAGTCGAGAAAGTATATATTGACAATCCTAGTTTGATGCGAGTTCTGTCAGGAGGAAAGACTGATGTCGGCAATATGAGGGAAACGTTTTTCTACAATCAGATGCGTGTGAAAAATGATGTAATTTCTTCCCGTCAGTCCGATTTTAAGATAGAAAAATACACATTTGAAGTTGGCGGCAGAAAAAAAGGAAAAAAGCAGATAGAAGACATTCCGGATTCCTTCATAGTGAAGGATGATATTGAATTCGCCCAAGGAAACGTAATCCCACTATGGGCATTCGGGCTGAATTATTGATATGTCTTGTTGCGATGTTACTCGAATTGAAAACGCTAAACTAACCGCCATACTTAGTCATCAAGGCTCAACAGTCGGGCAAAATAATTGAAATATGGTAAAATATAACGTGGATTTGGAAGGGAAAACAGTGCTTGTGACTGGAGCTGCCGGTTTTATTGGCAGTAATCTCGTAAAGAGGCTGCTTAATGAATTTAAAAGCATCAAGGTGGTCGGAGTGGACTCCATCACTGACTACTACGATGTGAATATCAAGTATGAGCGCTTGAAAGAAATCGAGTCGTTGAATCGAGACTGGACATTCGTGAAGGCGAGCATTGCCGACAGGGATGTGGTCAATGACCTTTTTGACAAGTATCGTTTCTCTGTAGTCGTGAATCTTGCCGCTCAAGCAGGAGTGCGTTACAGCATCATAAACCCGGACGCATACATCGAAAGCAATCTCATCGGTTTTTACAACATCCTCGAGGCTTGTCGTCATCACGAAGTAGAACATCTTGTCTATGCGTCCTCATCATCAGTGTATGGCAGCAACAAGAAAGTTCCATATTCAACAGATGACAAAGTCGACAATCCCGTATCGTTATATGCTGCAACAAAAAAGAGCAACGAACTAATGGCTCACGCCTATTCAAAACTCTACAACATCCCCTCGACAGGTCTTCGATTCTTCACAGTTTACGGTCCGGCAGGACGTCCTGATATGGCATACTTCGGCTTCACAGACAAACTTGTAAAAGGGGAAACCATCAAGATTTTCAATTATGGCAACTGCAAGCGCGACTTTACTTATGTGGACGACATCGTTGAAGGCGTTGTCCGTGTGATGCAGCACGCTCCTGAAAAGAAGACAGGAGAAGACGGGCTTCCAATTCCGCCATACAAAGTCTATAATATAGGCAACAACCATCCTGAAAACCTGCTTGAATTCGTCAATATCCTTCAGGAAGAACTGGTCAGAGCTGGAGTCCTTCCTCAAGACTACGATTTCGATGCCCACAAAGAACTCGTCCCAATGCAGCCTGGCGATGTCCCTGTGACATACGCTGACACAACTCCGCTGGAACAGGATTTCGGGTTTAAGCCTTGCACGTCGTTGAGAGAGGGGCTCCGCCGATTTTCCGAATGGTACAAACAATTCTATTGCCAATCTTGATAGACTGCAAATTTATTTAACTACGAACTTACTATTCGGAGGTCCACAGGCGTCTCGGTCTGGAAAAGATCACTACATTCTCCTCAGTACTCTACGCCTGCGTCGTCAACAAAATGGTTTGGCGGAGTAGACAAATTCTTGTTTTCTATGTTGTGCATCGAATCATCAATAATAAATTGGACTGCGGTAAGTTCTATCGTGTCATTCATTATGGTGATTGCGACTTTTGTTACATTATTTGTGAATAGTCGGCAGTTAAAGGAGATGAAAAGACAATGGAAAGAGGAGCATCGTCCAAATGTTCAAGTTTCTATTGTTGTTAAGAATAAAACTTTTTATGTTCGTGTAAATAATGTTGGGAATGAGTTGGCGGCAAATGTCAGACTTCATTTTAACTGCTTTTTTAAGGAATCGTTACTGTCGAGATATCAGAGGACAGTGTTTGCAGAGATAGAGCAAAATCCTCTTGTTATTCCAGCACATGAAAGCAAATATTTTTATTTAATGCCGATTAAGTTAATGCCGATTAAGCAGTCTGGGATTGTTTCTTATCCCAGCACTAACGAAAGTTTTACTGACGAAGAAATTCTGAACTGGATTGATGACCATTTTAATGACATTATTGAAATAGACTATACTTATACGAGTGGCAATAGTTCAGATTCCTATTCGAATAAATATTCTACTATATTGAAGTATTGTTTCGGTCATACAGCCTTGGTCGTCGATAATGTGTCGGATGCCATTATTTCGATGAATAGTTCCTTACAGAGGATTGAAAAGCAGTTGAAAAAGTTGTAATGGAGAGAATCTCTCCATCTCTTCGATACCAATCCGCAACTTTTCATCCTTGCAAAGCGCAGTAGCTTCCTAGCGTGGCGGTCGCTCTTGTAACGCGGTCTATACACTTTTGAATTCGTATTCGTCAATAAAAGACATAATTTTGCGAAGATTGTTTTTCCTTTGTTCATAGTTTGCAATGGCGTCTTGTTGCCGGCCGCAAAGTTCCGAAGTTCTAATCGAAAAATGTTCTGAACCTTGTAAGTTATTGAAGTTAAACAGTTAGAACCTTGTTGGAGAAAATTTCTCCGGACAGTAGTGTTAGTGGAAACACATATAAATCAATAGAAAAATTACTATGCCTCAAGATATTTTAACTGCTTATCTTCAAGGCGTATTCGCTGCGGAGTTGGGAATCAGGTTGTCCGGTTATTCCTATCCAAAGGAAAGTGAGATTAATGCCGCAAAAGAGTGTGCGGTAAAGATCCTTGAGTGTCAGATTGATAGCGATGACAACCTTACAGCAATTCAGAAGGAAGACACAAAGTCTAAGATGCGTGCTTGGGCGGAATTCGCAATTCAAGGTTGTAAAGACCGCTTGAGAGCGTGTGGAAAGTTATGCACTAAACGATAAGGTCTTTAATAAGAATTGGATAATAATAAAATATACATTGATGAAGAAAGTAATGCTGGTTTTTGGGACGCGTCCAGAAGCGATCAAAATGTGTCCTTTGGTCAAGGAGTTCCAGAAACATCCGGACGAATTTGAAACCATCGTATGTGTCACAGGACAGCATCGTGAAATGCTGGATCAAGTGTTGCAAATTTTTGATGTTAAGCCTGACTATGACCTTAATATTATGAAACAAGGTCAGGACTTGACGGATGTTACTGCGCGTGTCCTTATCGGACTTCGGGATGTTTTCAAAGAATGCCGTCCCGATGTTGTCCTTGTTCACGGGGATACTACGACCTCTATGGCAGGCGCTCTTGCGGCATTCTACGCACAAATACCAGTAGGACACGTGGAGGCTGGGCTTCGTACTCACAACATCTACAGCCCTTGGCCGGAAGAAATGAATCGTCAGATTACAGGCCGTATCGCATCCTACAATTTTGCACCGACACCGCTTTCCGAGAAAAATCTCATCGAGGAGAAAGCGCAGGGCAATATCTATGTCACTGGCAACACTGTAATCGATGCACTTCATCTGGTCGTTGATAAACTTTCAAACGACCCTTCACTTTCTGCCGAGCAGGACAGGATACTTAAAGAAGCCGGTTATGATATCACACGTCTTGTTGATGGAAAGAAACTTGTGCTCATTACTGGGCATAGAAGGGAAAACTTCGGTGATGGCTTCATTCGAATGGTGACGGCGATGAAAGACCTCAGTGAGAAATATCCGAATGTGGATTTTGTCTATCCTATGCACCTCAATCCAAATGTGCGAAAGCCAATACACGAGGTATTTGGAGAAGACCTTACTCTCCCAAATTTCTTCTTTATTGAACCTTTGCAATATCTTGAGTTTGTGCATCTTATGAACAAGGCAACCATCGTTTTGACAGATTCCGGTGGAATACAGGAAGAGGCTCCAGGTCTGGGAAAACCAGTTCTCGTGATGCGTGACACCACAGAGCGTCCGGAAGCTCTTGAGAGCGGAACCGTTCATCTTGTCGGAACGGACTATGACAAGATTGTGAACGAAGTCAGTACACTACTTGACGATTCTAAAGCATATGAAAAGATGAGTAAAGCAGTTAATCCTTATGGTGACGGTAGGGCATGTATGCGTATCGTAGGTATTATTGCAAAGATATGGCAATTTAGTGACTTTTTTTGATAATAGTTTCATATGATTATCTCATATCGAATTACTGCTGTCCGGATAAGTTTTTACCATAATGTAGGTTGCTCGACCATTCCTACCTTCTGGGACATTAGCAGGGAGCGGCGACTGATTAGATGGTTTCGGATATCTGATATTCTAAAGCCCCTTGTTCCGATTGAATTTGAGACAGAGTGAAAACTTTGAACAAGACAATATTGATTCTTTGCAATTATGAGCAACAGGTAGTCCAAAGGGCTATCCAATTTTGTGTGTAAGTGGTGTTCTGTGATGTCCCGTAGGAGGTCTTTATATGCAGATGCTATTCGAACCATTTTATGAATTGGTCATGGCTATTGAATTAGATTGCGTAACGGTCTCCATTGTAGCGAAACACACGTATTAGACTCGTATTCATCAAAGAGAGACATAATTTGCGCCCTTTGTTCATAGCTTTCAGATGACGTCTTGTTGCCGCCCACAAAGCTTCGAAATTTTAGTCGGAGAATTATCTTATCCTTGTAAGTTATTGAAGTATAATAGTTAAACCATTGTCGGAGAAGTTTTATCCGGACAGTAGTGCTAAATAATAAAGACTAACATTAATGCCATCTACATTAACAAATCTGTCTTGGAAATTCGCTGAAAGAATAGCTTCGCAACTAGTTTCATTTGTTGTGTCAATTGTTCTTGCGCGTATTCTTGAACCGTCTGATTATGGCTCTATTGCAATGGTCATGATATTCGTTACACTTTCTAATGTTTTTGTTGAGGGTGGATTCTCAAGTGCTTTGATTCAGAAAAAAGATGCTGATAAACTTGATTTTAGCACGGTGTTCTATTTTAGCATCTTTTTTTCCATATTTCTTTATGTAATACTTTTCTTTGTCGCTCCATATATTTCAAGATTCTATGGCGCTGGGTATGAGATTCTAACTCCAGTATTAAGAGTTATCGGTCTTCAGATCATTGTATATGGAGCAAATTCTGTTCAGCAAGCTTATGTGTCTAAAAAGATGATGTTCAAAAAATTCTTTTGGGCAACACTCATTGGAACTATTGTTTCCGCTTGTATTGGATTAGCTATGGCCTATTTGGGGTTTGGTATTTGGTCTCTTGTTGGACAGCAAATGGCTATGGTGATTACTAACACCATTGTCTTGTATTTGATTACAAGAAAGCTTCCTGGACTAATGTTCTCATTCCAAAGACTTAAGGGATTATTCAGCTATGGAGCAAAGATTCTAGGAGCTTCTTTATTGGTGAGCTTTTTCTTGGATTTACGGTCTTTGATTATTGGGAAACTTTATTCAGCCAAAGATTTAGCATTTTTTGATAGAGGGCGTCAATTTCCAAATCTAATAGTAACAAACATTAACTCGTCTGTTGGAGCTGTCCTATTTCCCAAAATGTCGCAAGAGCAAGATGATAAAATTCGTGTTAAGCAACTTTGCCGTAATTCTATTCGTTTCAGTTCGTTTGTAATGATGCCTCTTATGATGGGAATGGCCGTGTGTGCGGAACCATTAATTCGTGTATTGCTTACTGATAAATGGATTGAGTCTGTTCCTTTTCTTCGGTTATTTTGCATAATATATATGTTTTATCCTATACATACAGCTAATATGCAAGCTATTAAAGCAATCGGAAAGAGTGAAACATTTCTTGTGTTGGAAATAATAAAAAAACTATTAGAATTGATAAGTTTGTTGCTAGTGATGAAGATAAGTGTTATGGCTATCGCTATTAATATGGCTGTACTTACGACGCTTTTCACTTTTATTAATGCCTATCCAAATATAAAGTTCCTCGATTATTCTTTTAAAGAACAGATGAACGATATGTTGCCATCGTTATTATTATCTACTATAATGGCTATTCTTGTTTACGGAATAGGTCTTATTCTACCAATATCTGATTTAGGGGTCTTAATTGTTCAAGTTCTATTTGGAGTAGCATTTTATTCAATCTGTCTCTTATACACATCTGACGCTGCCGACGATCTACTCTGTGTAGA